>Ga0256404_1000033_pt1 | contig 277033 bp, 247 predicted proteins | sample RumenRJG_01DNA_FD_185990 | JGI IMG/M metagenome (GOLD analysis project Ga0256404, IMG submission 185990) | Bovine rumen microbial communities from Lethbridge, Alberta, Canada - RJG_01 | ecosystem: Host-associated > Mammals > Digestive system > Stomach > Rumen | place: Canada: Alberta...
ACGATACGTGCACCCGTGCGGCTGGTGTCCATACCCTCTACCTGACCACGACGTTTGTTCAGGTCACCGATGACGTCACCCATGCTCTCTTCCGGTGTTACCACCTCGATCTTCATGATCGGCTCCATCAACTGCGGTTTAGCCTTAGCGCAAGCCTCTTTGAACGCCATCTGTGCAGCGATCTCGAAGCTCAACTGGTCAGAGTCAACCGGGTGGAAGCTACCGTCGAGCAGCGTTACCTTCAGGCTATCCAGCGGATAACCGGCAAGTACACCGTTCTTCATTGCGGTCTCGAAACCTTTCTGAACAGACGGGATGTACTCCTTAGGCACATTACCACCCTTGACAACGTCTTCGAACTGAAGACCACCCGGGAAGTCAGCGTCTGCCGGCTCAACGCGAACGATGATGTCAGCGAACTTACCACGACCACCGGACTGTTTCTTATAAACCTCACGCAACTCAACCGGAGCGCTGATAGCCTCACGGTAAGCCACTTGCGGACGACCTTGGTTACACTCTACCTTGAACTCACGTTTCAGACGGTCGATGATGATCTCCAAGTGCAACTCACCCATACCGGAGATAACGGTCTGACCCGTTTGCTCGTCGGTCTTAACGGTGAACGTCGGGTCCTCTTCGGCGAGCTTAGCAAGTCCTACACCCAGTTTGTCGAGGTCAGCCTGGCTCTTCGGCTCTACGGAGATACCGATCACCGGTGCCGGGAACTCGATTGACTCGAGTACGATAGGCTTGTTCTCGTCGCATAACGTATCGCCCGTGCGTACATCCTTAAATCCTACGCCCGCACCTATATCGCCCGCGAGGATTGTCTCAACCGGGTTCTGGTGGTTCGAGTGCATCTGGAAGATACGGCTGATACGCTCTTTCTTACCCGAACGCGGGTTGTAAACGTATGAACCTGCATCCAGGTGACCCGAGTACACGCGGAAGTAGCACAGACGACCTACATACGGGTCGGTAGCGATCTTGAAGGCCAGTGCGCAGAGCGGCTCCTCATCGTTCGGGTGACGCTCTTCTTCCTTCTCCGTGTTCGGGTTGGTACCGTAGATCACCGGAGTGTCGAGCGGACTCGGCAGGTAGGCACACACTGCATCCAGCATCGTCTGCACACCTTTGTTCTTGAACGAAGAACCGCAGATTACCGGGAAGATCTTCATCGCCAGCGTACCCTTACGGATAGCGACGCGGATCTCATCCTCGGTGATCGTCGAAGGATCGTCGAAGTATTTCTCCATCAGCGTGTCGTCGAACTCCGATACCGTCTCCAGCATCTTGTCGCGCCACTCCTCAGCCTCAGCCTGGAGGTTCGCAGGAATCTCTTCCTCTACGTACTCAGCGCCCATCGTCTCATCGTGCCACAGAATCGCTTTCATCTTCACGAGGTCAACGACACCCTTGAAGGTCTCCTCTGCACCGATAGGAATCTGGATAGGACACGGAGTTGCACCGAGCACCTCTTTGATCTGACGAACTACGTCGAAGAAGTTGGCACCGCTACGGTCCATCTTGTTCACGTAGCACAGACGCGGCACGTTATATTTATCTGCCTGACGCCAAACGGTCTCACTCTGCGGCTGAACACCACCTACCGAGCACAGCGCCATTACGGCACCATCCAAGATACGGAGCGAACGCTCTACCTCTACGGTAAAGTCCACGTGCCCCGGAGTGTCGATCAGGTTGATCTTATATTTGTTACCTGCGTAGTTCCAGTAGGTCGTCGTGGCAGCGGACGTGATAGTGATACCACGCTCCTGCTCCTGAACCATCCAGTCCATCGTAGCCGCTCCATCGTGCACCTCACCGATCTTATGGGTCAGACCCGTGTAGAACAGGATACGCTCCGACGTAGTCGTCTTACCCGCATCGATGTGCGCCATAATACCGATGTTACGGTTTAATTTCAAATCATGTTTTGCCATAATTGCTTATCCAATCTTTTTTGTGTCTTACAGCAGCTTGCTGCGGTCTTACAGTGTAACGGTCTTTCAGTGTTAACGGTCTTACAGCAGTTTACTGCGGTCAGATTCTTTAGAATCTAAAATGTGCGAATGCACGGTTAGCCTCAGCCATTCTGTGCATATCCTCTTTACGCTTGAAGGCACCACCCTGGTTGTTGAACGCATCCATGATCTCTGCAGCCAGTTTCTCAGCCATCGAGTGGCCACCACGCTTGCGTGCGAATGCGATCATGTTCTTCATTGCGATGGACTCCTTGCGGTCAGCACGGATCTCGGTCGGCACCTGGAAGGTTGCACCACCGATACGCTTCGATTTAACCTCTACCAACGGGGTGATGTTATCGAGTGCCTGCTTCCAGATATCCAGAGCGGCCTTCTCCTCACCCTTCATTTTGTTCTCTACTACGCCGAGTGCGCTGTAGAACACACCATATGCGGTGTTTTTCTTACCATCGAGCATCAGGTGGTTCACAAATTTTGCCACCATTACCTCACCGTACACCGGATCCGGCAGAATAACTCGTTTTTGCGGTTTTGCTTTTCTCATTGTCTTAAATAATTTTTGTTTGGCTGTGATCTTCTTCAGTAGCGTCGCGAGATAATCATTATTCATTAATCATTATTCATTCGCTCCGCCGCTTACTCAACCCTCAACCCATTTCTCGTCCCAAATATGGAACATTTAGTTAGATTAGTTTTGCATTAACTGGTTTGTCAGCCGCATGGCTAACTTGCTCCGGTTCTAAACCGGTTACTTTTTAGCCTTGGGGCGTTTTGCACCATACTTCGAGCGGCGCTGCAAACGGTTAGCCACACCCGCGGTATCAAGTGAACCACGAACGATGTGATAACGTACACCCGGCAGGTCTTTCACACGACCGCCACGTACCATTACGATGCTGTGCTCTTGCAAGTTGTGTCCCTCTCCCGGGATGTAAGCGTTCACCTCCTTGGCGTTCGTCAGGCGCACACGGGCAACCTTACGCATCGCGGAGTTAGGTTTCTTCGGGGTCGTTGTGTAAACACGTACACAAACGCCACGACGCTGCGGACAGCTATCGAGCGCAGGGCTCTTACTCTTGTCCACCAGTTCTGCTCTTCCTTTTCTAACTAATTGTTGAATTGTAGGCATTTTGTTGTTTTAATTTTTGATGTTTGTTAATTAAATGTTCCTGCTTTTTCTATTACGTACACGTGCGCTCAAGCACGGTTCAGACGAAAAAGCCTGCAAAATTACTACTTTTTTTCCATATACGCAAATATTTTCTAAAGAAAATGCATTTTTTCTTCATTTTTTTTGATTTTGTAAGGTTTGGGTAGCAGAATGGCTTGTATATATGGCAAAAAAGTTGTAATTTTGCAGCGACTTAAAAATCACACCATTATGAAAACAAAATTCTTCTTTGCCTTTGCCGTCGTTTGCTCGACGATGATGCTGAGTTCCTGCTCCAATCCGAAAGCGCCGAACACGGATGCTTTTCCGGCTCCTGATCCTGCCGTTCACTTCGACACCCCGGACGACAACAACTCCTATAAAGGGGATGTCTCCAGCTTCTCGGACTACTATCAAAAGGACTGAACTGATTGTTAAAAAATCGCTCTTCGGGGCGATTTTTACGAATTGTCTCTAAAAAGAGGTGATGGAAATTACAACTTTTTTTTGATATATGCAAATTTTTCTTGCATATGTCATTTTTTTTTCGTACCTTTGCAGCCGCAAAGGTTTTTTGAAAATTATGAAAGGAATTATTTTGGCCGGGGGAAGCGCGATGCGTCTGTACCCTCTGAGTAAAGCGATCAGTAAACAGATCATGCCGGTATATGACAAGCCGATGATCTATTATCCCTTGAGTGCATTGATGTTAGCGGGTATCCGCGAGGTGCTGGTGATCAGTACGCCGCGTGACCTGCCGATGTTCGAGGAGTTGCTCGGCGACGGCAGTCGATTAGGGATGAAATTGAGCTATAAGGTGCAGCTGGTGCCGAACGGTCTGGCGCAGGCATTTGTGCTGGGCAAGGAGTTTCTCAACGGCGAACCGGGATGCCTCATCCTCGGCGATAACATGTTCTACGGCCAGCATTTCGGTCATATGCTCAAGGACGCAGTTGAGACGGCAGAGCAAGGCGGTGCGGTGATCTTCGGCTACGAAGTAGCGGATCCGCGTGCCTACGGCGTGGTCGAGTTCGACGCAGAGGGCAAGGTGCTGAGCCTGGAGGAGAAACCGGCTGAACCGAAGAGCAACTATGCCGTGCCGGGCTTGTACTTCTACGACCAGAGCGTATGCGAGAAAGCGGCGAACCTGCAGCCCAGTGCGCGCGGCGAATACGAGATCACGGACCTGAACAAGCTCTATCTGAACGAGGGCACGCTGAAGGTCAAGCTCTTCAGCCGCGGATTCGCATGGCTCGACACGGGTAACTGCGACAGCCTGTTGGAGGCCGGTAATTTCATTGCCACCATCCAGAACCGTCAGGGCTTCTACGTGAGTTGCATCGAGGAGGTCGCATGGCGCAACGGCTGGATCAGCACGGAGCAACTCCGTAAGCTGGGCAAGGAGATGAAAACCGCATACGGACGATATTTGGAGCGGTTAGCGGACCGCTCCGCTGAAAGATAAAAGACCGCTAACGCTGAAAGATAAAAGACTAAAATGAACCGACGAATAGTAATATGTCTATTGTCCATCGTCCTTCTGCCATTGTCGTTGAAAGCACATGAGCACTATATCGTGCAGCACTACTCGATCCTGGACGGATTGAGTCAGAACACGGTGATGGCGATCCTGCAGGACAAGCAGGGCTTTATGTGGTTCGGCACCTGGGACGGTCTGAACCGCTTCGATGGCTACACTTTCACCGTCTATAAGGCGATGAAAGACGGAGCGCTGGCGCAAGTGAACAACCGCGTGGAGTGCATCTTCGAAGATGAAGCGGAGCAGATCTGGTGGGGCACGTACGACGGCCATTTCTACCGTCTGGACGCGAGCCGCAAGATCACGACGGAGATGCCCTATGACAGTCTGCCGGAAGGCATGATCGCCAAGATGCACGAGACGGAGAAGAAGACCAAGGTCGATTCGCGCGGCGTGATCTGGCAGGCGGACGACACCTACGGCATCCTGCGGTACCGCTTCGGCCAATGGAAACGCTTCACCCCGCCTCTGGACAGCCGGTACGCGGGGCGCTTGCGCGAACACTTCTTTATCTTGGAGGACCATCAGGGTCGTACGTGGGTCAACCCCACCGGCGGCGGATGGAGTTATTACGACTACGACAAAGATGAGCTGGTGTATCCGATAGGCGGACTGACGAACATGATCCACACGGCCTTCATGGACCGCGACGGACAGATGTGGATGGCCACCTACGACGGCGGTGTGGACTGCGTGAATATGGAGCCGACGCCGTACAAGTTATACGACCTGCGCAAGTCCGAACGGGACAACGGCGAGGTGCGTGCCTTCGCGCAAACGAAGCGCGGCGAGGTGCTGACCCTGGTCAAATCGCAGACGAACACCTACTGCGCCCTCGACACCCGTCACGGCCTGCTGTACGGATGCAAGGGACAGGGGTTAAAGTGGAAAGTTGAAAGTGGAAAGTGGAAAGTGATCCCTACCTCCCATCCCGATGTGTATGATATCGAGGAAGGCGCGGACGGGACCTTGTACGTGGCGACCTACGGCGGAGGCGTGAACATCCTCCGCTGGGACGAGGCACGGCAGAGTTGGAGTCAACCGGAGGTCTTCGGTCCGGGCATGAAAGTGCGTGACATTGAGTTGGTGGACCAGACCCTGTGGTGCGGCACGACGACCGGTGTGCTAAAGATCGACCTGCGCAGGAAGAGCACGACGGTGCTGCCGAGTTACGACATCCGCGCCATCTACTACAGCCACGACCGCCTCTGGTTGGGTTCGTTCGGCGGCGGTCTGCTGGTACTGGACCCCAACGATCCGAAGGGCGAGTTCATACGGGCGGAGAACGTGCATGACATCATCCTGAGCATGACCGGCGACGGCCATAACCTATGGTTCTGCACGGAGAGCGACATCGCGCAGCTGAACCTCGAGACGGGCGATCTGTATTTCTACGACGCCCTGGACGGCGAAAAGAACACCTATTTCACCGAGGCGGAGGCCTTACGCTTGGCAGACGGCACGGTGCTCTTCGGCTACTCGAACGGCTACTGCACCATGACCCCCTCGCTGATCCATCGCTCAACCGCTATCCCCCCGATGCATATCACGCGTATCGAGGTGCAGGAAGAAGGGCTGGAAGGGGACACGATCACCATCCCGGACGGCAGTTCGCTGACCATCGAATATGCGGCGATGGACTATATCGGCGCGGATAAGATCGTGTATTACTATCGGTTAGAAGGCGTGGATGAGGACTGGCAGTACGCCCGTGACCTGCGCCGCATGACCTACAGCAATCTCACGCACGGCAAATATATCTTCCACGTGCGCTCCACCAACCGCGAAGGTGTGGAGGTGGATAACGAGCGGCAGGTAGTGATCTATGTGGCCAAGCCCCGGTGGCTTCGCTGGTGGGCCATCCTGATCTACCTGATCGTGATCGGTCTGGGCATCGCCCTGACGGTCTATATCATCAGCATCTACAACGGCTTAAGGCAGAAAGTGAAAGTGGAGCAGCAGGTGACGGACATCAAGTTGCGCTTCTTCACCAATATCAGCCACGAGCTACGCACGCCGCTCACGCTCATCGTCAGTCCGATCGAGAACATCTTGCAGCGCGAACGCATCAGCCAGAGCGTACGAAGCCAGTTGGAGATCGTGCAATCGAACGGCCAGCGCATGCTGCGCATGGTGAACCAGCTGCTGGAGTTCCGCAAGGTACAGAACCAGAAGATGAAACTCAAAGTGCGCGAGACGATATTGAGCGAACTGGTGAACGAGACCTGCGCCAATTTCCAGAAAGAGGCCTACGACAAACATATCGCTTTTGAGATCGAGAACCGCACGGAGGACTCCACCGTCTGGGTGGACCGCCAACGGATGGATACGATCCTTTGGAACCTGCTGAGCAATGCCTTCAAGTTCACGCCGGCAGGCAAGCATATCCGGGTCATCATCGATGCCAAACCGGGTTTTGTGACGCTGACCGTACAGGACGAAGGTATCGGTATCGCGCCCGAGAAAAAGAGTGTGCTCTTCGAGCGCTTCTCCAGCAATAACGAGATCAACAGCCTCAATACGACGGGTACGGGTATCGGAATGAACCTGACCAAAGAGTTGGTCGATCTGCACCATGGTCATATCGAGGTGGAGAGCGAAGTGGGCGTGGGCACGACCATCACCGTCACCCTGCGAACCGGCAAGGAGCATTTCGGCGAAGAGGTGGACTTCATCCAAGATACGCTCCCCGAAGCCGTACCGGTTCAGGACATGCGCCTCGAAGATACGCTGGCCAATCTGGCCGATGAGCAAAAAGACAGCCGGCGCACGATACTCGTGGTGGATGACAACAAAGACATGCGCCATTTCATGAGCGGCATCTTCAGTCGCGAATACAACGTGGAGAGTGCCGGGGACGGCAAAGAGGCGGAGGAGATCATCCGCACCAAGCATATTGACCTGGTGGTGACCGATCTGATGATGCCCAACGAGGACGGACTGGAGCTGACGCAACATATCAAGCAGAACCCCGATACGGACCATATACCGGTGATCTTACTGACCGCCAAGACCGCTATCGAGAGCCGTCTGCAAGCCCTGCAGTACGGTGCGGATGACTACATGACCAAGCCCTTCGAGCCCGAATATATCCGGGCGCGGGTACATAATATATTGACGCAACGCACGCAGCTGGAGAATAGTTACCGCCAGCGTCTGATGCGTCTGGAGTCGCAGCAGAGCGACGAACCCATTCCGAACGACACCTTCCTGGCCAAGCTGCTCAATATCATGGACAAGCATATGGATAACAACACGCTGACCGTGGATGAGTTAGTGGACGAGATGGGCATGGGTCGCACCGTATTCTTCAACAAGCTCAAGAGCATGACCGGCATGAGTCCGGTAGAGTTCATCCGCGAGATGCGTATCAAACGCGCGGCACAGCTGCTCGAGGACCGCAAGTACAACATCACCGAGGTGACCTATATGGTGGGTATGAACGACAGCCGCTATTTCAGCAAGTGCTTCAAGAATACCTACGGCGTCACGCCGAGTGAATATCGGAAGAATAAAGGTGAGGGGTTATAGGTTATGGGTTATGTGGTTCGCGGTGCTGCTGACGGCTTGTACGGGTCAGGCACCGCAGCGACCGAGTCAGCGCAAAGGGGCTGCGCCTCAGGCGGACAGTGCGCTGATTGCGCTCATGGAGCTGAACCGGCGCATGACCGAAGCGGCCGATGAGCAGCTCCTGCAGATCGTGAACAGCCTGCCGGAGCACTACGCGCTGTACGAACGCGGGACGTGGGTGCATACGATCGATCCGGGCGAGGCGGCACAACCGATCGCCGAAGGGGAAGAATGCACGGTGCATATGCAGGTTTATGCTCTCGACGGCACGCTGCTCTATGATGCGCAGGAGACCGGACCGGCCGGCAAATATACCTTCATTCCGGCGATCGACGAGAACATCGCCGAATGGCATCGGGGCGCCCGACTCAGGCTCTACGCCCCCTGGTACGCCGCCTACGGCATCACCGGCAAAGGCCGCATATCGCCCTATGAGAATATACGAATTGAATTAGAGATAAGATAATGAAAAAAATGATTTTGATGGCCCTGACGGGCTTGTTGATCGTATTGGCAGGATGTACGGGTACGTCCTACTCGAATTTGCGAAACAAGGAGGATAAGTTGATCCATAACTACCTGCGCCGCAATCATATTCATATCATCCGGTCCCTGCCGGAAGATGATGTATGGGAAGAGAAAGACTACTACAAAGTGCCGGGATACGATGATCTGTATTTCCACCTGCACGAGCGGGGTGACTCGGTGTACTACGACACCATCGGCTCGCGCGTGGATACCATCGACATGACCATCCTCATCAATCAGACGGTGGTAGTGCGATACAAAAAATTCTCCTTGCTGGCCGATGCGGACACGATCAGCTACTGGACCACGAACGATGTCGCACATCCGTTTGAGTTCGCCTACGGCAATACCTCGGAGTGCGAGTCCATCGGATGGCACGAGGCGGTGAGGCTAATGAAGTACCCGGGTTCTACCTGCGAACTGATCGTACCCAGCAAACAGGGTTTTGTGGACGACGAGACCACCGTCACTCCATATGTCTATATCATCCAGATCAAACATGTAAAGCAATAATATGAGTTTAGTTAAATCGATTTCAGGTATCCGCGGCACGATAGGCGGTCGCGTAGGAGAGGGTTTGAACCCCGTGGATATCGTCCGTTTCACCGCTGCGTATGCCACGCAGCGTCGTGCGGCGATGCCGGATAATAACAAGATCGTGGTGGGCCGTGACGCCCGTCTGAGCGGTCATATGGTGGAGAGCATCGTATGCGGTACGCTCATGGGCATGGGATACGATGTGGTCAACATCGGCCTTGCCACCACCCCGACCACCGAGTTGGCGGTGACGGGCGAACAGGCTGCCGGCGGCATCATCCTCACGGCCAGTCATAATCCCAAACAGTGGAATGCGCTCAAGCTGCTCAACGAACACGGAGAGTTCCTCAACGATGCCGAAGGCAAGGGGGTGTTGGTGATCGCCGAAGCGGAGGATTTTGTGTTTGCCGAGGTGGACGACTTAGGGCATATGACCCATAAGGACTACCTGCCCTACCATGTACAGCAGGTGCTGAACCTGCCGCTGGTGGATGTAGAGGCGATTAAGAAACGTAACTTCACCGTCGCGATCGACTGCGTGAACTCCGTCGGCGGACTGGCGATCCCGGCGATCCTGCGGGCCGTAGGTGTGGAGAACATCATCGAGCTCAACTGCACGCCGAACGGTCAGTTCCCCCATAATCCCGAGCCCCTGCCGCAGCACCTGACCGAGATCAGCGACCTGCTCAAGAGCGGTAAGGCCGATGTGGGTTTTGTAGTCGATCCGGATGTAGACCGTCTGGCTATCATCTGCGAGAACGGCGATATGTTCGGCGAGGAATATACGCTGGTCAGCGTGGCAGACTACGTGCTGCGTCATACGCCGGGTAACACCTCCAGTAATATGTCCAGTACCCGCGCCTTGGCGGATGTGACCGCTAAGCACGGCGGTGCGTACAGCGCGAGTGCAGTAGGTGAAGTGAACGTGGTAGCGGAGATGAAACGCGTGCATGCGGTCATCGGCGGCGAAGGCAACGGCGGTGTCATCTATCCCGCTTGTCACTACGGCCGCGATGCGCTGGTAGGTATCGCGCTCTTCTTGAGCCACCTGGCACACGAGGGCATCAAAGTGAGTGAACTCAGACGTACCTACCCCGACTATTATATCAGTAAGAACCGTATTGACCTCACTCCGGACACGGATATCGACGCGATCTTAGCGCGGGTGAAAGAGCTCTATCGCAACGAGCGCATCAACGACCGCGACGGCGTGAAGATCGATTTCGCGGACGGTTGGGTACATCTGCGCAAGTCGAACACAGAGCCCATCATCCGCGTGTACTCGGAAGCGGCCACGATGGAGCAGGCCAATGAACTTGCACAAAAAGTGATGGCAGTGATATGAATATAGTAGTAGTCAACGATGACGGATGGGGCACGGCAGGTATCCGACTGCTGGCCAAAGAGATGACCAAGTTAGGCAAAGTGACGGTCATCGCCCCCGACAGTGCACGCAGCGGTCAGGCGGCGTCGATCAGTGTGGTACAACCGATGTACGTACGGCGGGTTGAGGAGCATGACCTGAACGGTGCGGAGGTCTATACGACCAACGGCACACCGGCCGACTGCATCAAGATCGCCAAGGAGTACCTCTTCCCCGATCAACCGATCGACCTCTTGGTATCGGGTATCAACCACGGCAGCAATGCCGCGATCAATGCCTTGTATTCGGGCACGATCGGCGCATGCATGGTAGCGGCCGAGAAAGGTATCCCGGCGATAGGCTGGTCGATCGACAGCCATGCCATGGATGTGGACCTGCATTGGTTACAACCCTTCCTGACCGAGGTGACGCAACACCTGCTGGAAGAAGGCATCGCGCCGGGCACGTGCTATAACATCAACGCCCCGGTGGGTAAGATAGAAGGCATCCGCTGGACACGCCAGTGTGCAGGGCATTGGGCCAACGAGTTAGTGCCGCTGGAAGGGGAGCTGCCGGAAGGCGTGCTGCAAGGATGGAAACTCGGCGGGGCGTTCGTCAACGATGAACCCGAAGCCACCGACACGGATATATGGGCGGTGGAGCATCAGTTGCTGGCCATCACCCCGTTGCAGATAGACTGGACGGCTTATGGATCGCTTTGACAGATACTGGATAGGGATACTTGTCGGGTTGCTGCTGCCCGCCGCTTTTGCAATGACCTATATCGAGGTGATGAACCTCTGGTATCCGCTCAAGACCCTGCAGTTCGAAGCCGGCGGCGTACTGAGCAAACTGCTCTTCGTCAGCGTCTTTCCGGACCTGGCGTTGATCTTCGTCTTTTACACTACGGATACGTGGCGACTGAGTAAGGGAGTGCTGGTAGGCGCGATGCCGTATATCCTGGCATCGCTTATCGTCTCGATGTGATGATCGCCGCGGCGGAAGCCGAAGCGGACTGAGTACCGAGGACAGAAACGAGGTGTTCGTAAGATGCGAGCACTTCTTTTTTATAGGCCTCATCGGTGAGCAGGCGGTTGAGTTCCTTAGCCACCTTATCCACCGTGAACTCATTGGCGATGCACTCGCGGATGACCTGCTTGCCGGCGATGATATTGACCGGCGTGAAATAGGGAATGGAGAAAAGAAGCGGCTGGGCAAACCGGATCAGCCCGATCAGGTGCGAGCAGGTCAAATGATACACCGCCACCTGCGGACAGCCGAGCAAGGCCGCTTCGAGGGTGGCCGTGCCGGAATTGACGATCGCCGCCGAAGCCGTGAGCAGCATCGCGTGCGTATCACGCGTGAGCGTATCGCGTGCAGATAAATAAGGAGTAAAGAAAGCATCCTCTATACCCGGCGCGGCACAGACCGTGACCGCATAATCGGGGAAGCGATGCGCTGCCTCGAGCATCCGCGGCAGGCAATGCTTGATCTCGCTTTCTCGCGATCCCGGCAAAAGCACCAGGGTCCTAGGCTCCCTAGGTATCCTAGGAATCCTAGATAGTTCTTCTACTGTCGGATGACCGACATAGGTGCACGGATAGCCGTAGCGGGCGTAGAAAGCGGGTTCGAAAGGAAAGATCCCCAGCACCTCATCGCAGAGGCGGGCGATACGATGGATACGCCGCTTCTTCCATGCCCACACTTTGGGCGGGATATAATAGATGATGCGCGTATGGGGCAAGTGCTTGCGGCAGAAAGCCGCCATGCGGAGGTTGAAAGAGGGGTAGTCGATGAGGATGAGCGTATCGGGTTGGTCGGCGAGCAAGGCCTCTTTAGCGATGCGGAAATTACGCCGCACCTGTCCGAGATTAGCCAGCACCGCCGCAAAACCCATAAACGCCATCTGGCGAATATGCTGATGCAGGCGGCACCCGGCGGCGGCCATTTGGTCACCGCCGAGTCCTGTGAACAGCGCTTGGGGATCACGGAGCTTGATCTGCTTGATCAAGGCGGCCGCATGGATATCCCCCGACGCTTCGCCTGCAATGATGAAATAGTTCATCAGCGATCAGTAGTCAGTGATCAGTTTTCCGGGAACATCACTACCTCGAACATATTGCCGGCTTCCACCAGTTTCTTGAGAGTAGCCTGCACCGTCTCGGCTGTGATACCTTCTACGCTTGCTTTATAATCCCGGATATTATTGATGCCGTACATGTAATACATGTAGAGGGTCGAAGTCCAGTATTTGTTGGTCTCCAGGTCTTCGGCGAAGTCCTTGAGCATAGACTCTTTCTCCTTCTGCAGATCGGAAGCCAACGGACCGTCTTTGATGATGGTCTGGATCTCCTCATGGATGATCTCCATCAGACGCTCCTGCTTCTTGGGATCGGTGTCGAACTGCATGAGCAGGGCTGCCTTGGGTTGGGGAACAGGCGACATATAGCCGTAGGTTCCCACGCCGTACGAGCCGCCTTCGCGTTCGCGGATCGACTCCAGGTAACGGGTAGAGAGGATACGACCGATCATCTCCATATTCAGATCATTGGCCATGGTGTACGGTATGTCGTACGAGGTGTACTCGATGCGGTTGGATGCCGTGGTGGTCTCCATCTTACGGGAGAAGTAGTTCTTCTGGATACCCGGTGCCACAGTGACATGATGATCGATGATTTCTTCGCGGGTCTTCTTGGTCTTCAGACCGCCCAACCATTGGCAGATCAGTTCGCGCACCTTGCTATCGTTGGGGTTGATGTTACCCACGAAGATAAAAGTGAAGTCCGCCGGATTCGCAAAACGCTCCTTGTACACCTTGAGTGCCTGGTCGAGCGATACATGATCGAGCATCTCTTTATTGAAGAGTACGGTACGCTCCGAGTGGTTGGAACCCATGAGCTGGACAGAATCGGAGAAGATCGCTTTGGGGTTCTTGTCGCGGTTCGCCAACTGGCTGCGCATGATATTCATCGAGGTCTGGAAAGCCTCCTCATCGCGACGCGGTGCCGTGAAATAGAGGTAGGTCAGTTTGAGCATGGTCTCCAGGTCCTTGACGGACGACGAACCGCTGATGCGCTCGATATTATCGCGTATCTCGGGCTGCACCGAGACGGTCTTACCCGCCAATGCGCGCTCTAACTGCGTGGCGTTGAAGGTACCCAAGCCCGACATCTCCACTATGGTGGTAGCCACATATGCGGAAGGCAGATCGGCTGTCTTGACCTGGCTGAAACCACCTTTTGAGAAGGCCTGCATGATGATCTCGTCGGCCTTAAAAGTCGTCGGACGGATGATCACTTTGATGCCGTTATTGAGGGTCCATTCGGTGAAACCGAAACCTTCATTGCGGGCGAACTTCTTCACGATACCTCTACGCGGGGCTTTCTTGACCAGTTCGGTATCGATGACCTCTTCTGCCGGCGCCTCAATAGCGAGGTTCGCCTGTCCGGCAAGGGCTGCCAGGATCGTCTCTTCGGACGGAAGGTTGACGCCTTCTTTCTCCGGACCCGAGATACCTACCGTGGGGTTGGGGTGAATGAGGGACTTGGCCAACTCATTGACGGACTCCAGGGATACGAGGGGTAAAGTAGCCAAGACGAAATCATGCTCCCACTCCGCGCCCGGCATCGACTCGCCGTTCTCGAAATGGCGGATGCACTCGCGTGCCAGGGAAATATTCTCGCGGTTATTACGCTCGTTGTAGTATTTCTCGATCGCACTGAGTTTGTCATTCTTCACGCGCTCCAACTCGGCATTGGTGAAGCCGTAACGGTGCATCTTCTCCAATTGGAAGAGCAGGTCGTTATAGGCATCGGTCTCGCGGCCTTCCTTAGGAAGGATGATGGCCTCGAAAGCGTCCATCTTCTTCGCCGTCTCGCCGTAGTAGCAACCGGCCTGCGAGAAGGAAGCGTTCGGATCGAGCGCCAGATCTTTGAAGCGGTTATTGAGCATGTCGCATGCCAGTTCGCGCACCATATTGAGCATGTATTCCTGCGCGGTGCTCTGGAAGACCTCAGGCAGTTGGTCGAACTTATACTCCAGCAGGATACGACTCTCCTGTGCCTCCGGATCGGTGACGAGTGCCACAAGCGGCTTGTCATTATGATTGACGGTGTAGATCGGACGCTCGCCGAAGTTCTTACGGCGCGGCACATCCGCCCAGAGGGCTTTGATCTTGGCTTCGATGCTATCCACATCGATGTCACCCACTACGATGATGGCCTGATTGTCGGGTCCGTACCATTTATGGTAATAGTCCCGCAGGGCCTGGTACGCAAAGTTATTGATGACCGCCGTGTCTCCGATCACGTCACGCTTCGCGTACTGCGTACCCGGATACATCTTGGCATTCATCTCTTTCCAGATACGGCGGCGTGCCGTGCGACCCGTACGCCACTCTTCGAGGATGACACCACGCTCGGCATCGATCTCTTCATCCAGCAGCAGCAAACCGCAACTCCAGTCGTGCATCACGAGCAGCGCACTATCCACGATGCCGGCACGGTAGGTCGGCACGTCCGACAAGCGATAAACGGTCTCATCGATAGAGGTGTAGGCGTTAATGTTTCCGCCAAAGTTCACACCCACCGACTCGAAATAGTTGATGATACCCTTACCCGGGAAATGCTGCGTGCCGTTGAAGGCCATATGCTCCAGGAAGTGCGCCAGACCGTTCTGGTGATCCTCTTCGAGGATCGCACCTACGGCTTGCGCGATGTGGAACTCCGCCCGTTGCTTGGGTTGCTCATTGTGACGGATGTAATAGGTCAATCCGTTGTCTAACTTACCGTACCGAACCTCAGGGTCCATCGGCAGTTTCTCCGGCGCCTCTTGCGCCCAGATCATCGTTGCTGCACAGAGCAGCGCAATGTTAAGCAGTAGTTTCTTCATTGTTATTTTCGTTCTTTTGACTTTCGACTTTTTTCTTTCGACTAACTCGTTTCTTGGGTTTCTCCGCCTCCGCAAGGGCTGCATTGGCCTCAAGTAACTGGTCTCCGCGACTCTTCCAAGGACGCGGACCGAGGATACGCTCCACATCTTCTGCCGTGATCACCTCGCGCTCAATGAGCAGTTGGGCGATCTGATGATGGCCGTCGGCATGCTCGGTCAGGATCTGCTTGGCGCGCGCCATCTGTTCGGCAATGATACGCTGGGTCTCTTTATCGATAAGCGTGGCGGTTTCGTCCGAGTAGGGTTTGGTGAAGCCGTAGTCGTAGCGACCCGTGGAATCATAGAAACTGACATCCTTGAGTTGGTCGCTCATGCCGTAATAGGCCACCATAGCGTAAGCCTGTTTGGTCGCCCGCTCGAGGTCATTGAGGGCGCCCGTAGAGGTTTGATCCAGGAAGAGTTGTTCGGCTGCCCGACCGCCCAGAAGCGAACAGAGTTCATCGAGGATATGTTCCTCGTTGGTCAGTTGCCGCTCTTCGGGTAAGTACCATGCAGCACCTAAGGCTACGCCACGCGGCACGATAGTCACTTTGACCAACGGATTCGCCCAACGTAGCATCCACGAGATGGTCGCATGACCCGCCTCATGGAAGGCGATGGATTTCTTCTCCTCCTCGGTCATGATCTTGTTCTTTCGCTCCAGACCACCCACGATACGATCGACCGCATCCATGAAGTCCTGTTTGCCCACTTTCTTTCTATTCCCGCGCGCAGCGATGAGGGCTGCCTCGTTGCAGACATTGGCGATATCGGCACCCGAGAAACCCGGGGTCTGCTTGCTCAAGAAATCGATATCGACCGTCTCGTCCAACTTGAGGGGACGGAGGTGAACCTGGAATATCTCCTTACGTTCCTGGAGGTCCGGCAGTTCGACATGTATCTGACGGTCAAAACGTCCGGCACGCAAGAGGGCCGAGTCCAATACGTCGGCACGGTTGGTGGCTGCCAGGATGATGATACCGGAGTTGGTACCGAAACCGTCCATCTCGGTCAGGAGTTGGTTGAGCGTACTCTCGCGCTCATCGTTTCCGCCGGTCATGATGTTTTTGCCACGCGCACGGCCTACGGCATCGATCTCATCGATGAAGATGATGGCCGGGGCTTTCTCTTTGGCCTGACGGAAGAGATCCCGCACACGACTTGCTCCGACGCCGACGAACATCTCCACGAAGTCCGAGCCGGACATCGAGAAGAAAGGCACGCCGGCTTCACCGGCAACAGCCTTAGCTAATAGGGTCTTACCGGTTCCCGGAGGACCTACGAGCAGGGCTCCCTTGGGGATCTTGGCACCGATCTCGGTATAACGCTGGGGGTTCTTGAGGAACTCCACGATCTCCTGCACTTCCTGTTTGGCACCGTACAGACCGGCTACATCCCGGAAGGTCACTTTGTCCTTCTTATTGGTATCGAAGATCTGTGCCTGCGCTTTGCCGACGCCGAAGATCGAACCCACGCCGCTACCCACACCTCGGCTGAGATAGATGAAGAAGAGTACGATCAGCACAAAGGGCAGGATGTTGACCAAGATCAGATACCAGTAGTCATGTGCCTTATCGTACTTGACATCGATCACCGCTTTGCCGTTCGCTTTACGCGTGGCATTGACGGACTCGATGTATTTGGAAAACTCTTCCACGGAAGGCACTTGGGTCTGCAATAAGCCACGCGCCTGCTCGCCGTCCACCTGCGAATTGAACGCCAGGGTGTATTTGGCGGGTTTGACCTTGGCTTTCATGCTCAAGTCATCATAGACGGTGACGCTCTCGATCGCATCCGCATCGATATAGGCGGTGATCTTGGTGTAACTCAGCTCCTTGACCGTTCCGCCCTCTTTATTGCCAAACATATAATAGCCCAACAAAGCGAAGGCAGCGGTATAGAACAAGATGCTCAACCACCGACGGGGTCCGCTCGGTTGACCGTTATTATTCGGTTGGATAGGTTGTTGTGTTGGTTTTTTTGCCATATCTCTAAACGCTAAACACTAAACTCTAAACTATAGTATCTCTGGTAGTTCTGTCACTTTGCCGTCCGCCCAGAGGTGCTCGATGTCGTAGAAAGCACGGGGCTCGCGTTGCATGACGTGTACAAAAATCGTACCATAGTCCATCGCGATCCATTCGGCGTTCTCCTGACCGGCTACGCTCAGCGGGTGAACGTGCGTGGTGGTACGTACGAAATCATCGATCTCATCGGCGATAGATGCCACCTGCGTGTTACTCTGTCCTTCGCAGATGACCATCATCTCTACCGGTGCCTCTTTGATCTTGCGCAAGTCGATGGTCACAATACGTTGTCCTTTGCGGTTTCGGATACCTTCGATGATGGTATCCAACAGTTTTTTGGTTGTAATCTCTTTCATATCAAATGTTAAATAGTTTCTTTGCGTTGGCGGAAGTGCGTGCGATGACGTCTTCCGGCGTGGTCTGATAGATCTCCGCCAGGCGGTTGACGACGTATATCATCAGCCGGCTCTCGTTGCGCTGCCCGCGGAAGGGGGTTGGCGCCAGGTACGGACCGTCGGTTTCCAATACGATCCGATCCAGGGGCACCACTTCGAGGGTCTCGTATAACTTGCAGTTTTTAAAAGTCAACACGCCGCCTATGCCCAAATACAATCCCATGTCGAGGATCTGCTGCGCGGTCTCTTTGCTGCCGTTGAAGCAATGCACGACACCTCGGAGAGGTCTTTCAACTTTCAACTTTAAACTTTCAACTTGCGCATTTTTCAGAATGCGCAGCGTATCCTCCGTCGCATCGCGATTATGGATCATGACGGGAAGGTTGAGCTCCTGCGCGAGGGCGAGTTGGATCCGGAAGAGCTCCTGCTGTTCGGGTTTGTAGGTAGGCTCGTAATGATAGTCCAAGCCGATCTCTCCGATTGCGACCAACTCATGGGCGTGCGCGCGTATAGCCACCTCTATGACGTTCCATTCATCCCTCCAGGCTGGAGTCACCTCTTGCGGATGAAAACCCATCGAGGGATAGCAGTATCCTTTATGCCGCGCGCAGACATCCAGGATGCCGGGTATCGACGCGGCATTGACACCGGGCACGAGCATCGCCTCTACGCCCGCTTCCCGCTGGCGCGCGATCACCTCTTCGCGATCGGCTGCGTAGGCCTCTTCATCAATATGTATATGGGTATCTATCATCTTCTGGTTAGGATACTGCTGTCGCCGTAACTCAAAAAACGGAAGTCGTGGCTTAGGGCATAGTCGTATATCGTGTGCCAGTCGCCGCCGACGAATGCACTGACGAGCAGCAAGAGCGTGGACTGCGGTTGGTGAAAATTCGTGATCAACTGGTCCACCAGATGGAAGGTGTATCCGGGTTTGATCATGATCTGTGTCTCGGCATGGAGCGTCTCCTGCCCCGTCGCATCGAGGTAGTCCACGATCGCCTGCAAAGCCTCCGCGGTAGAGAGGGAATATTCTTTCTCATAGGGCTCGAACTGCGAGACGGTCGGGTTCTCGGGATGCTGCCCGATGAAATAGAGGCTCTCCAGCGTACGCATGGAGGTGGTTCCAACCGCCACGATCTTGCCGAGTTTGGCAATAATATGCCGGATCGTACTCTTCGGGACGGCAATGATCTCCGTATGCATCGTGTGCTCGTTGGCATCCGCCGTCTTGACGGGCAGGAACGTTCCGGCCCCGACATGCAGCGTCACCTCGTCGGTCTCGATTCCGCGGGAACGGATATCATCCAGCACCTTGTCAGTAAAATGCAAACCCGCCGTAGGCGCTGCCACCGAACCCTTGATACGCGAATAAACGGTCTGGTACGTACGCAGATCCGACTCTTCCGTTTTGCGGTTCAAATAAGGCGGGATAGGGAGTTCACCGGCTGCATCGAGGATCTCCGCGAAAGAGACGTTCCCCTCGTCCCATGCAAACCGCACGGCAAACGTATTCCCCAGTACCTGCTCTTTGTATGCTCGGAGGGTAAAAGCACCCGCCTTCAGTTCGATCGCCTCGTTATGCCATTTCTTGACGTTTCCCACCATGCATTTCCAAGTACAGCCGGTAGTCGAACCCAGGGAAAGCTGGTAGTCATGCGGCGCGAGGGGCTCGAGACAAAAGACCTCAATACGCGCCCCGGTGGGCTTGTGAAACTCCAGACGCGCCTGGATGACGCGCGTGTTGTTATAGATCAACAGCGCCCCCGGAATAATATGATCGCCGACATGATAGAACACGTCTTCGCTCACCTGCCCGTCGCGATAGACCAGCAGCTTACTGTGGTCGCGCTCCGGCAAGGGGTACTTGGCGATCCGCTCGTCCGGCAGAGGGTAATTATAATCCGCTATGTAGATGGGTTGCATAATCTTTGTTCTTTCAGCGTTAGCGGTCTTTACTCTTTCAGCGAAGCGGTCATGATTTGTTTGCGTTTTCCTGCAAACAAATCATATCTGTTAAACTGACAGTCCAATTCACCGTTGAGCAAGCGCATTTTCTTGCTGGGTTTGAGACCGATACATTTCATCGCCGCCTCATTGGACGAGATGATCCAAGCCGTTGCTCCGGCGAACTGATGCTTGAGGGCCGAACCGATCGCGCCGTACAGGTCTTCCATCTCCTTGTTGCTCTTCAGACGCTCGCCATAAGGCGGGTTTAACATCACCAAAGGTGATGTATTTGAGATTTGAGATTTGAGATTTGAGATTTCTTCCATGCGGATCTGCTTGAGTTGGACATCCTTCTGCACGCCGGCAGACTTGATATTCTTCGTCGCCTGCTGGATGGCGTAGAAAGAGGCGTCTGAACCGTAGATGGTGTGGCTAAACTCCCGTTCGTGGCTGTCATCGTTGTAGATATCCGACCATAACTCGGCATCGAAATCCGCCCATTTCTCAAAGGCAAACGACTGCCGGAAGATACCCGGGGCGATGTTACGGGCAATAAGAGCCGCTTCGATGAGCAGCGTACCCGACCCGCACATAGGATCGTAGAAATCGCTTTGTCCTTTCCATCCCGCGAGCAGCAACATCCCTGCCGCCAAAGCTTCGTTGATCGGCGCTTCGGTGTTCGCCACGCGATAGCCGCGTTTATGCAGACTCTCGCCGCTGCTGTCCAGCGAGATCGTGATCTGCTCGTCAGCTACATGCACATTGATATAGACATCCGGATCGGTCACTTTGACATTCGGTCGCTTGCCCACTTTCTGCTGCCAATAGTCGGCGATCGCATCTTTCACGCGGTAGGTGACGAAACGGCTGTTGCGGAAGGTCTCGCTATAGACCGTTGCATCGATTGCAAACGTGCTGTCTTCACGCATATACGCATTCCAATCGAGCGCCAGCGCCCGCGCGTATAAAGAATCTGTATCGTGCGCCTTAAACGATGCAATAGGTACCAGCACACGCGAAGCCGTACGAAGACATAAGTTCGCACGGTAAAGCATAGCTTTATCACCCTTGAAGGAAACGGCCCGCCGCTCGATCTGTACCTCGTTGGCGCCCAGTTCTATTAACTCTTGCGCCAAAACAGATTCCAAGCCCTTGAATGTCTTGGCGAGCATCGTGAATTGTTTCATGCGGAAAGAGAGGGATTCGAACCCCCGGTACGTTTCCGTACTTCGGTTTTCAAGACCGACGCAATAGACCACTCTGCCATCTTTCCTTTCGCGTTCTTCGCGAAATCGGGTGCAAAGGTACTGCTTTTTTTTGAATTGTGCAAGAAAAATGCAATTTTTTTCATTTTTCCCTCATTTCCGCAAACCAAAATTTGCATATTCCAGATCTTTTTTGTACCTTTGCACTCGGTTTTCAAATCTTCCCGTTTGCCCGGCATATATAGCCAAATCAGACTGGCGAGAGACTAACGAGAGAGAATCGAAGCGGTGTAATCACGTATTAAAATCAGATACAATACCTATCCAAATACCAACCCATATGGCAAAAGCGACACTAAACAAAAAGTTCAAAACATATACGGGCAAACTCCCGCCTAATGACCATCGTTTATACATCACTAACCGTTTCGGTCAGGAGGTCATTTCCCACATGCCTGAGCACCGTGATCCGGACTCCATAACGGAAGCCCAGCGTCATGCGTTCCAACTCATCAAACAAGCCTCCGCCTTGGCCGACGCAGACCTCCGTGATCCCGTCAAGCACGACGAATGGCTCCATAAATGGCATGCCTCATCAGTTAATCGCCGTGCCAAACACTACAAAACCCTCCGCGGCTTCGTCATCGCCGCCTTCCGCCAACAACTATAAAAAAGAGCAGCGACATCTCTGCCGGTGCTAATTTTATAGTTGCTATTTGTCGCTGTGTTTGCAGGGGATGTTCATGTCCAAATCTTTAGAAGCATAAGTTGTGACAATAATTCGAACATACCCTTCATTGTTCTCAATAAAGTCCAAAATCTCTTTGCATTCTTCTTCTGAGCATCTAGACCATCCTTGATATGAGTACCCTTTAGATTGCTTAAAGGGACATTCGATTATTTTAATCAAATTACCTTCGGAATCATACAGTCCAACTTTCCCTGGTGCGCGCCACTCGTCTACTTCTAGTAAGTATTTAAAATCAAAAATTACGCTTTTGTCAGCACAAACTGAGAAACTTTTCCTGTTTGTGGATGTATATGAGAATGTAGCAAATGCATTATCAGCTAAACAAGTGTATCGATATTTATCTTGAGAGCCTTTCATTGGATCTCCTTTTATAAAATCTTCTGTCCAGTGTTTAACGGATACGGGTTTTTTTGCATTTAAAATCGGAGTGCATGACAACAATGCGATAGCCGCAATTAAAATAATTTTTTTCATAATGACTTTTTTTTGTTATTGATATTTGTATTAGATTTGCACAAAAAGTGCGAACTTCTGATTATTGGTTCTTTCGGGCTTGGACTCCCACTTCATCCAATATATGCAGAAAGCTCACACTCATAGTGCGAGCATTCGCATTATTCAGGAATGAAGTTTTCAAAGTGTCCAAGTTTGAAAGAATCCTAATAAAGCAAATGCTTATTATGGCACACGCTTGCGCCGTATGTATTTGTGGAGTATAGCGGACTCGAACCGCTCACCTCGACACTGCCAGTGTCGCGCTCTAGCCAGATGAGCTAATACCCCTATTAGATTTTTCTTAATATTCTATCTGCCCAACCAGGAAGTGAATTGACGTATTTTTTAGCAAACTCACCATCAACGGTACGGAAAAGTAATTGCGCCTCTCGATTGTCAACCGAGTTGTCGTAAAAATAGGATCTATCCGCAAACTCAGTTACCTTTACTGCATTGACAATTGCTTTCTCGTGACGCGATATAATCTTCTGAATAGGTACATCATGTCCACCTTCCATTACTCGATTGGCAATACGGGCTGCATTGATCGTAGGCGATTCTGTGCATATAAAGAACATGCGAATAAAATAGCCGGCTTTTTTAGCACGTTTCAGAAAATCCACTTTACCATCGGAAGATAATACCGTCTCAAAGATGAAGTCTTTGTGATCGTGCAGCAGTTGTTCACGCCATGTTTCGCAATATTCTACCGCTTGACGTACCGCATTCGCATCATTCCAGTCTCCAAACTTGCTTTGTGCAATCTCATCTGGGTTAATATAGACACATTGTTCTGCCCACTCGTGCTTAATGACAAGACGAGTAGTGGATGTCTTTCCGGAGCCGTTCGGACCTGCAATTACTATCAGAACAGGTTTTCTCATAGTGCTTGCAACATTTTATCTAAATGTGCGTAGTATGCCGCATGGGCGCGATCGTGACGTTCCTTGGCTTCGATGGCTACTTCATGCATCAATTGAGCAAGCTGTTCCTCGCTCGGCTCCTGATCAATGTTTATGAAACGATAATCATCCATAACTCAAAACCTTTGCGGCTGCAAAGGTACAACAAATATTTGGAATATGCAAATAATTGTGAAATTTTTATCGTTTTTCTGCCCCTATTGTGGTCATTTTGCCATGACCGGGGAAGACACGCGTGTCGGAAGGCAAGGTAAAAAGATGCTCCAGCGAAGCGATGAGTTGGGACATGTTGCCGCCGGGAAGATCAGTTCGCCCATAGCCCATATAGAACAAAGTATCGCCGGAAAGCAAGGTCTTTTCTTCCGGCCAATAGAGACAGATCGAACCCGGAGTGTGACCGGGCGTCGATAAAATTGACATATTGGTCATTGGTAATTTGTCATTGGTGAGAGGTTCTATCGGAAAAGACTCCGCTTGGCGGCGAATGCCAAAGAGATCATATTGGGTTTGCATGGCCTCCACCATCGGGATATCCGCTTCGTGTATGAGGACAGGCGTATTCCATTTCTCTGTTGCCCACTTGGCTCCCCAGAGATGATCAAGATGACCATGGGTCGCTATAATGGTGATAGGTGATTGTTGATGGGTGATCGTCTCTATATACTTCTCCAATTCCTGCTGTTCGGCTTCGGTATAGCAGGCAGGATCAACGAGCAGTATATGCTGATCGTCTGAAACGACATACGTATTCGTTTCAAAGGGACCGAAAACAAAACTTTGTATTTGTAATTGGTTATTGGTCATTGGTCATTTCCAGCATTCTTGGCAGATGGAAGGGGTTTGTTGGAGGGCCGCACGACGGAAAGCGAGGGCCTTGTCGTTGGCAAAGAGTTCGCGCAAGGAAGCATTCATGATATTGCCGTAGGAATAGGCATGCGCTTTGTCGTAACAGCAAGGCAGCACTTCGCCTGTCGTGGTGATGACGCAGCCGCTCCATACACGCCGGCAGTATTTGCTGAGACGACGGCGATGATAGTGGCCGTCTTGGCCCTTGACATAGCGACTATAACGCGGCTCGGACGGCATAAGCGGATGGCCGTCGGCATAGTCATAGAGTTGGGCGGTTTTGAAGACCAATCGATCCGCACCGAGTTCCGTATAGACGCGCTTGAACTGTGTCCACTCGTGTTCGTTGGAGCGAAGGCGAAGGCACTGGAGTTCGATGATAGGTTTTCCATTCTTCGCTTTGCGAAGATACTGCAGCGCCGCTTTGCATTTCTCGAGGCTTCCGCCGATACGATAAGCATTGTAGGACTCGTCGGAGAGACCGTCCATGGAGATGATGATCCGGTCCAGACCGGCATCAACGAATTGTTCGGCAAGGGGCTGTGTGAGCGCCTGAGCGTTGGTAGAGACGATGGTATAGAGTCCCGCTTCATGCGCCTCGCGGATCATCTGCGGCAGATCCTTATTAAGCAGCGGTTCTCCCTGAAAATAGAACTGCACGATGAAAGCCGTCTTGCGAATCTCGGACAAGGTCCGCTCCCAGACCTCGCGGGGCATGAATTTTTCGAGATGTCGAGACTTCGAGCTATCGGGATGTCGACGACCAACCGGGCACTCAGGGCATTTTAACTGGCAAACAGCTGCCGGTTCGACGGAGACGAATAAAGGTGCATGAGAAATACGCACCAAGCCAAAACGGCCCAGTGCGTAATTCCAGTAGCACTTCAAAGCGTTACTTACACGGGATTTTGTTAATGCGACGCTCATGACGCCCGCCTTCGAAATCCGTCTGGAAGAACGTACGAACGATATCCAGTGCTTGTACTGCCGAGATGAAACTTGCCGGAAGGCCCAGCACGTTGGCATTATTGTGCGCACGAGCCAATTCGGCTAATTTCGGCTCCCAGCACAATGCGGCACGGATACCCTGGTGCTTGTTGGCGGTCATGCAGATACCGTTACCGGTAGAGCAGATGACGATGCCGAACTCAAATTCACCTTTCTCCACCGCCTCTGCCAGCGGGTGTGCGAAATCAGGGTAGTCGCAACTCTCGGTGTTGTAGCAACCGAAGTCTTTCACTTTGGCACCGTTATCCTCAAGGAACAACTGTACTTTTTGTTTCAACGGAAAACCGGCGTGGTCCGAAGCCAACGCGATGGTCATTTCTGAAAAGGATTTCATAATGTATTTATGATTTCTTATTTAATATAAAATATTAAAACGATTACTTCAAATTTATGATTTCAAATTTAGAAGACTATTGCCAAATTCGCGAACATCAACTTACATGCGATCGCCAGCACGATGATGCCGAAGAACTTACGGATAATATAGAGCGAAGTGGTGCCCAGATATTTAGTCAACCAGTGCGTGCCGATCAGTACCAAGTATAGCACCAGAATACAGATTATCAGCGATATACAAAGGTTGCTCACCGTATATTCCGCCGTGATAGCCACCAGCGCTGTGAACGCACCAGGACCGGCGTACATGGGAAAAGCCAGCGGCACGATCGAGCTGCCGTTACCGATCTCGCCCTCCAGTTTGTCATTCTGGAAGATGACGATATCCAGCACCATCTCCATGGCCATGAGGAAGATCACAAAACCTCCGGCGATCGCGAAGTACTCGATCTTCACGCCGAAGATCTTCAATATCCATTCGCCGGCAAAGAGGAAGGCCATCAGGATGATCAGACTGGCCAGACAAACCCGCCACGCGCTGATCTTGATACCCCGCTTCTCCATATTGATGGTGATGGGGATGTTACCGAACGGATCGATGATGGCGATCATGAAGACAAAAGCCGACAGAATCTGCCAAATATCCAAATCTGCAAAGAAATTTTGTATTGTTTCCATAGCATTTTTTCAAATTAGGCCACAAAATTACAAAATTTCTTGCATATATGCAAATTTTTTCGTAACTTTGCGCCGTTTTTCAAGAAAATTAACAAATTATACGAGTATGATAAACAGTCAAGACATTAAAAACGGCGTATGTATCCGTATGGACGGCCGTCTGTATTTCGTAATTGAGTTCCTGCACGTAAAGCCGGGAAAAGGTAACACGATCATGCGTGTTAAATTCAAAGATGTAGTGGATGGCCGCGTATTGGAGCGCCGCTTTAATATCGGTGAGAAACTGGAGGATGTTCGCGTAGAGCGCCGTCCGTACCAATTCCTCTACAAAGAGGGTGAGGACTTCATCTTCATGAACAACGAGACCTTCGAGCAAGTGCCTATCGCACACGACTTGATCACCGGTGTGGACTTCCTTAAGGAAGGCATGACCGTGGATGTTGTATCCGATGCATCGAGCGACACCGTGCTCTTCGCTGAACTGCCGACCAAGGTAGAGCTGCAGGTTACTTATACCGAGCCGGGTCTGAAGGGTGATACCGCTACCAACACGCTCAAGCCGGCAACGGTAGAAACGGGCGCAGAGGTACGTGTTCCGCTGTTCATCAACGAAGGTGAGATCATTCGTATCGACACCCGCGACGGTTCGTACTGCGAGCGCGTTCGTTAATCGACGATGAAGAATCTATTGACTATTCGTGATCTCCACGCCTCGATCGGCGGTAAGGAGATTCTCAAAGGTGTGGACCTCGTCATCAATGAAGGCGAGGTGCATGCTATTATGGGGCCTAACGGAGCCGGAAAGAGTACGCTGAGCGCGGTGCTGACCGGTCACCCCGCTTATGAGGTGACGCAAGGCGAGGTACTGCTGCGCGGAGAGAACCTGCTTGCCATGCCCGCAGAGGTGCGTGCACGCGCAGGCGTGTTCCTTTCTTTTCAATATCCGGTAGAGATCCCCGGCGTGAGCATGACTAATTTTATGCGCACTGCCCTCAATGAAAAACGGGCATACGAAGGCAAAGACCCGCTATCCGCAAAGGAGTTTCTGAAACTCATGAAGGAGAAGAAACAACTGCTCGAGTTGCCCGACAAACTCAACAACCGTTCGGTCAACGAGGGTTTCTCGGGGGGTGAGAAGAAGAAGAACGAGATCTTCCAGATGGCAATGCTCGAACCCTGTCTTTCTATTTTGGACGAGACGGACTCGGGTTTGGACATCGATGCCCTGCGTATCGTAGCCGAAGGCGTCAACCGCCTCAAGACCCCGCAGAATGCATCCATCGTCATCACCCACTATCAGCGGCTGCTCGATTATATCGTGCCGGATTTTGTGCATGTGTTGGCGGACGGCAAGATCGTGAAGACGGGCGATAAGACGCTCGCATTGGAACTCGAAGAGAAAGGCTATGAGGGTCTCTAAGGGCGAGATATATGAGCGCGTCTTCATTAATGAAGAAGTGAACCTCTGCATCGAGCAAGAGGCGGGTTCGCATGTGAAGATTCATGTCATCAACGCCCCCTTCTCCATTACAGTGGATCAGATCGGCGAAGGATGCCAAACGGAGATCTACGGATTGGAGCACCTGCACGGGGATGAAAACATAACCGCTGAGACCCATGTGACGCACACCGTAGGCGGCGGTACATCGAACCAACTGATCAAGTTCGTGCTGGATGATAACAGTCGCGGTCGCTTTATCGGTGATCTGAAAATCGCACAGGACGCCCAGCAGACCGAGGCGCATCAGACCAACCGCAATCTGCTCCTAAGCGAAACAGCCGAGATGCGTACGCGGCCGCAGTTGGAGATCTACGCGGACGATGTAAAAGCCACACACGGAGCCTCTACCGGACAACTCGATGAGTCGGCACTGTTCTACATGCAGCAACGCGGTATCAGCAAAGAAAAAGCGCGTCAACTGCTCGTTAACGCGTTTATGAAAGATGTACTGAATACGATCTCCGATGAAGCCCTCCGCGAACGATTACTGAACACGATTGATGGCGAAATCGAGTAAAGCCAAAAGACTGGTTTTTTCGACCGAGTCACGGAAGACATGCAGCGCTTCCGTGGCTTGTTTTTTATAGGCCAGCATCTGCTGCATGGCATACTCATCGCCCTTGAAACGCAACACAAACGCCTTGATCTCCTGCAATGCTTTGTCCGTTTCCAGACTCTCACTATGTGCCGCCAACAGTTCTCCCAACTCGCGGATATGCGCCGCTTCATCTTGCGGTGCACGACGGAGAGCCTCAATGAGCGGCAAGGTCACTTTACCGTCCCGCAAGTCACTCATGGTCGGTTTACCGATCTCCTCGAGATCGCTATAATCGAAGATATCATCTTTGATCTGGAAACAGAGCCCAAGCAAACGTCCGTAGTCCCGCAATGCGGCCCGTTGGCGCGCCGTACAACCCGCACTCTCCGCACCCGCTTCGGCGCAAGCCTGGAATAGTTGGGCGGTCTTCTGTTCAATGACTTGGAAATAGCGCTCTTCATCGATCCACATACTCTGCCCCACATGTAACTGCACCATCTCACCGCTACTGAGGCTCTTACCAAGATTCGCCACGATCTCCAAGATCCGTATATTACGCACCTCGGCGGTTAGTCCGATGACCTTGGCCAACATATAATCGCCGATAAGCACTGCCACTTTGTTGGTCCATTTGACATGCACCGCAGCAGCACCGCGACGGGTATCCGAGCTATCCACTACATCATCGTGCACGAGACTCGCCGTATGGAGTAACTCCAATGCCGCCGCCGCACGGAAAGTCTTGTCGGTCACGGGATTGCAAATACGCGCAGAGAGGATGGTGACCAAGGGACGCAACTGTTTGCCACGCCGCGATCCCACATAGGATAGCACCTCCTGCTGCAGCTTGTTATCCGCCCGCAGCGAAGACTCCATCACCCGCTCGTACTGCCGCCATTCCGACTCGATGGGCTTACGTATTTCCGCTAGACTCGCCATTTTTTCAAAAAATCGCTGCAAAGGTACACATTTTTTTGCATATATCAAAATATTTTTGTAATTTTGCGGGGTTTTTTAATGATACAGACTATGTCACTCCGTTCGTATTTTGAAAAAGGACACCGCGCCAGGATATTCGTTTTCTGCCTGTTCTTTGGATTCTTATGGTTGTTCACGCAACTTTTTCACGGTTTTGTTTATCATAACATACACCTGAATTTCAACGAACTGAGAGAGATGGCTGTCATCTGGCTGCCAAAGATCGCGGTAGCTTTGTTCGTGGCCATCCCGGTGCTTTTCTGTCGCCGCAACTGGTGGACGATCGTGGTGATAGTGCTCTTGGCTGTATGGATCGTGGCGAACATTCTCTATTTCCGTGCCAATAAAATCTTGCTCACCTATAGTGCCATCGCGATGGCGGGTAACTTAGGCGGTGTAGGCGGCAGCGTATGGATGTTTGTCAATTGGAAATCCGTCATCTTCCTTCTTTTGGCATTGGTTTACGGTGCCTTGGTCATCTGGCTGGCACCGGTGAATAAAGACAAGCCCACCAAACACACGATCTGGGTGTCGGTGCTGCTATTAGCCATCTGTTACAGCCTCTCCGTAGTAGCCGGTAAAGCGAATTATCGCCTTCACTTGCGGGCCGGAGACGAACAGGTAGTAGCCAAAAAAACCGCAACGATACAACCCTTCATAGGTGCGTTGGATCAGTCGCACGAAGATGCATACCAATATGTAGCACAGCACTCCATCTTGGATTATTTCCCTTTGGCCTTCTTGGACGGACTGGTATTCGGGCCCAAGAAAGAGGCGGAAGAGTCGCTCACTATGACCAAGACAGAGTGGTCTCTGATGCGCAGCTTGGATAAGGAGGTTCGCAAAGAACCCGTCCCAAAACGCAACCTTATCCTCATCTGCGTGGAGAGTCTGGAGAGTTGGCCGATCGATGTCACGGATCAGGCCGGCACGTATATCACACCTTATCTCCATGCACTGACCACCGATTCGGCTGTGATCTATGCGCCGTATATGAAGAGTCAAGTGCGACACGGCGTATCGTCCGACGGACATATGATCCTCAACACGGGTCTGCTGCCCCTCAAGAACGGTGCCGCATGCCGTCTGCTGGCGGATAACACCTATCCTAATTATGCACATCTGTACAAAGAATCCGTGCTGGTCAATGCCGTGGCCCCGGATTTCTGGGATCATGCCGCAGCGGCACGTAACTACGGTTACTCCAAACTGGTCAAACCCTCGCTGGAGCAGATGAAAGTGGATGTGTTTGAGCGGGTGATGGATCTGTCTTGGTCTGATGCGGAGATGTTCCGCCATGCCACCGAAGAGTGGAAGAACATGGAAGAACCCAAATGCCTCATGGCGCTGACACTCTCCAGTCACTCGCCGTTTAAGTTAGTGCCGGATAATAAACAACTGGACCACCCGCTTACGCTGCCCAAAGCGATGCGTAAGTATTTCACTTGTCTGCACTATGTAGACTCCTGTATCGGGGCTTTCCTGACCGAATTGGAGCAGGAAGGACAACTGCGCAACACTACCGTCGTTATCACCGGTGATCATACGGTTTTCAAAGAGATGGTTTGGCTCGAGTTCCGCAGCTATATGCAGCGACATGAGATGGCGGAACCGCCCGAGAAAAACTACGTACCCTTTATCGTACTCACCCCGGACCATCAGCAAGCTTATCTACCCGAAGAATGCTGGCAGGCAGATGTCTATCCAACCATCCTTTCGCTTATCGGCTGCACCGATTATCACTGGAAAGGTGTCGGTGTGAATCTGACGGACTCTGTAGCACGAAACAATCGTCCTATGACAGAAAAAGAGGCGTACCGGTTAAGTAACAAACTGCTGCGTAGCAACTATTTCAAACCCTGAAATATGTGGAAAAACTGACAAAAAAGGGAGAAAAGTGACGAAAGAATGGCATATGCTTGCATATGTCATTTTTTTTGTGTATCTTTGCAGCGTGATAAAACGCGCAAATCATTTAACACTATAAATTTAATCTTATGAAAGCTTTCATGGACAAAGATTTCCTGCTGCAGACAGAGACCGCGCAGGAACTGTATCACAATCATGCGGCTAAAATGCCGATTATCGATTATCACTGCCACCTTATTCCGCAGATGGTTGCCGAGAACAAACGTTTCGAATCCATCGCACAGATCTGGCTCATGGGCGACCACTACAAATGGCGCGCTATGCGTTCGAACGGTGTGGACGAGCGTTTTTGCACCGGCAAGGACACGACCGACTGGCAAAAGTTTGAGAAATGGGCAGAGACCGTTCCTTATACCTTCCGCAACCCGTTGTACCACTGGACTCATCTGGAGCTCAAGACCGCTTTCGGTATTGAGGAACGTCTGAACCCCGAGACTGCACGTGCTATCTATGACAAGTGCAACGACCTGATCGCCAATGATCCGAAGTTCTGTCCGCGCGGACTGATGAAGCACTACCACGTAGAACTCGTTTGTACGACCGATGATCCGGCTGACAGCCTCGAGTGGCACAAGATGGTCAAAGAAGATCCGACCGCAGAGGTGCGTATGTTGCCGACTTGGCGTCCGGACGCAGGAATGAATATCGAAGCGGCTACATGGAAAGCATATATCGAGAAACTGGCACAAGTAGCTGGCCTGGAGATTCGTAACTTCGCGGACCTCGTAGCTGCGCTCCAGAAACGCCATGACTTCTTTGAGAGCCTCGGTTGCCGTCTGTCTGACCACGGAATTGAGGAGTTCTACGATGAGCCATATACCGATGCAGAGATCAACGCGATCTTCGAGAAAGCCCTTGCAGGCAAAGAGCTGAGCGCTTATGAGATTCGTCAGTACAAGCACGCTTATCTCCACGCTCAGGCGGAGATGGACTACGCTTCAGGCTGGACGCAGCAATACCACTACGGCGCGATCCGTAATAATAACAGCAAGATGTTCGCGCAACTCGGAGCAGACACCGGTTTTGACTCGATCGGCGAGTTCACAACCGCCAAGGCCATGAGCCATTTCCTCGATGAGATGAACAGCGAAGGACATCTGGCTAAGACCATTCTCTATAACCTCAACCCGTGTGCAAACGAAGTAATCGCTACTATGTTGGGTAACTTCCAGGATGGTTCTGTTCCGGGTAAGATTCAGTTCGGTTCCGGATGGTGGTTCTTGGATCAGAAAGACGGTATGGAGAAGCAGATGATGGCTTTGAGTAACCTCGGTCTTCTCTCTCGCTTGGTCGGCATGTTGACCGACAGCCGTTCGTTCCTCTCGTACCCGCGTCATGAGTACTTCCGTCGTACGCTCTGTAACGTCCTCGGCAACGACATCGAGAACGGCATGATCCCGTACACCGGCTACGAGAAAGCCCGCGTTCAACAGATGGTCGAAGACATCTGCTACAACAACGCGAAGAATTACTTCAAGTTCTAATATTATGAAAAAGTTAGGATTGTTAATGGCTTTGGTAGCCATGGTTGGTTTTACGGCTTGTAATTCCAATAGCCCGGATGTTGACAAAAAGAAAATGCTTATCGGAAAATGGGAGTTAGTATCGGATATTCCCGAAGTCACCACTTATCTCTTTGACGAACGCTATATGATAGAAACAACCTATCAAGGCAAAGAGACTTGGTTGTATTCGCTCGAAAGCCAGAATGGTAATCCGGTGTTGTCTTTCCAAGGACGATTAACAGAGTCGGGCACTATTGAAGAGATTGGCAGAGTGCCTATTACCATACTGAAACTCACTTCCACTGAGATGGAATGGGAGTATTATGTTGGCGTGTATCCGGGACCAATCAATGCGCATGAGACATTAAAGAAAATCGAGTAATTCTTCCTCACCCATGCCTGCCTCTCAATCCCGAGAGGCGGGCGGGTGGTTGTTGCAAAAAATGCAACCGTCAAGGAATACTTGACAGTTTCCAAAATGGAAACAGTTGGTATAAATGCAAAAGATGCAACTGTACAATATGAACGATAAACCCATTGAAAATAGAGGCGAAATCATCATCTATCGTGCGGAAGACAACACGGTTCAACTCGATGTGCGCATGGAGAACGAAACCGTGTGGCTGACAGCTTCGCAGATGGCGATGTTGTTTGATCGAGATGTAAAAACAATTCGTAAGCATATCAATAATGCTTTGCGTGAAGAATTAGATAAATCCTTGGTTGTCGCAAATTTTGCGTCTACCAAGAAATATGGTCGTAGAGAGGGTTTTACGCAACAGAAAGAAGAAATTATTTATAACCTCGATGTAATCATCTCTGTCGGTTATCGTGTCAAGTCTCAACGCGGTGTACAATTCCGTCAATGGGCAAACAGAATTCTCAAAGACTACCTCGTCAAGGGCTACGCCGTCAATGAAAAACTCCGCCGTGAGCAGTTGTCGGATTTACGGCAGTTGGTTCAGATTGTAGGTCGAACGGTACAAAGCAAGGCGGCGGAAAGTGAGGATGAGACACAGGCTATTTTTGATGTGGTTTTGGATTATACGTACGCGTTGGACACGCTCGACAACTATGATTACGAGCGTCTGACGGTCAAAGAGACGACGCCCGAAGAGCGATTCCATGCGACGTACGAGAACGCTATGCAGACAATTAGTGCGTTGCGCGAGAAATTCGGCGGCAGTACGTTGTTTGGAAATGAAAAAGACGATTCGTTCAAAAGCAGTATAGGTCAGATTTATCAGACCTTTGGAGGAACGGATTTATATCCGAGTGTGGAGGAGAAAGCAGCGATGTTGCTGTATTTGGTGACCAAGAACCACTCCTTTTCGGACGGCAACAAACGTATTGCGGCTACGTTGTTCCTGTGGTTCCTAAACAACAACGGAATTCTCTACCGCGAGGATGGCACCAAGCGTCTGGCGGACAATACCCTTGTCGCGCTAACCCTCATGATTGCCGAGAGCCGCACGGAAGAAAAAGACACCATGGTCAAAGTAGTAGTGAATTTGATTAATCAGAAGAACTAAAGGCATAAAAATAACTAAAAGAGAGAATTGTAAAATTGTATGCTTAGAAATGGGGTCATATATAAATACACGTTTCCTAATGGTAAAGTCTATATAGGGCAAACGAGGCGAGACCCAAAGATACGGGATAGAGAACATTTCTTTCCAAGCACAGGACCTTTGAATAAAGCCTTTTGGGATGCCATACAAACAGAAGGTGAACCAATTTTAGAAATCATAGAAGAACATGAAAGTGGCAATCTTGAGGAATTAGTCCGCATTCTCAATGAACGAGAGACAGAGAATATACGCAAATATAAAGCAACAGACCCCGATTTCGGTTATAATATAAAAGCCTCTGGAACTACAGGTGATGGTGTTGGACTCAAGTTATGTCGTATTTGTAATAACACCTTTGAAGAATATAAACGGAAGTTATGGCCAGAGTATGAAGAAATGAAGAAGAAAATCGGTCACGAGGAAACAATGACCGAGCATGAAAAAGAACTATATACGGCCTATTTCGTGGATGATAATCCGTTTTGTGGCTTTGAAGAGGGCGATTTTATGTATTATGAGTGGTTGCATTTTGCAGATATTAGTTTTGAAGATGACATACAGACATTGGCATGCGAATATGTATATAAAAATGCTACTGAATTATTAAAAGATTATATTGACGAAGATACTATTTATCAATTAAGTTTGAGTGGTGAGTTTATAGCTAAGTTTTATTCACAGGCTGATGCCGCAGTTGCTGTTGGAGCCTTAACGTCGGTGAATATCAACAATGTCGTTCTTGGAAAACAAGAATCTGCATATGGATACAAGTGGGTTCGTGCTGTTGATTATAAACCAAGTACTCAGCTGTCATTATTTGATGACTTATAAAACACATGCCATATGAAAAAGCTATTTCATTTATTAGCAGTTGTAGTATTATTGATTACTGCAATCTCATTCCAATCTTGTAGTGACGAGAAGTATACTGTTTGGACAGATACGGAAACGTACTCCCAGTTCGTAAGTGAAACAGGTACAACTCTAGGCGATGGAAATTATATTAAAGTAGAGATAGCTCAAGTTAATTGGGAAGAGATGGTCAAGAGCCTCACCAGCGAAGGGCGACACAAGTGGGATGAGGCTACTATAAAGAAATGGTTCATTAGTTATGGTTTTGGCGAGACTGAAGCCACAAGAGAATCATCATGGTTGACAATTGTCGATCATGGATTTGTGGTCGTAAGGAATGGCAATATAGTGAACATGATCTTAAAATAACTTATTCCCTTTTCGCAAATTAATTAGAAAAAGAACATTAAATGTAATTTGTAAATAATGAAAGCGAAGTGGGTGAGTATAGTAGATGAGTTGCGGGGAAATGTGGATGAGAGACATTATGTGAGAAGGATTCCCGGGAATGATGAGTGGGGGGCGGTGTGCAGTAAGCCGGAGTTGAGCAAGAAGACCAAGAAAGCAAAAGCAGAGCACCCCACGGCAAAAGCCTTTGCGGAGCTGATGGCGGAGACAAAGGCTATCATGCATGATCCGGAGCGAAAAGCAGAATGGCAGGCACGATATGAGGAGGCAATGAGGATAGCAAGGAAATATAACAAGCCTATTCAAGGACGGCTGTACGATTATATCAAGCATGAGCTGAGTGAAGAGCGTAAGGGTAAAGGATAAAGGACGGCCTGCGGCCTACAGGACGCGGCAAGCCGCTACAGGGGAAAGTGAAAGGATGAAAGCGGGGTATTCTCCCGTAGATGTCAGGGTGACGTCATAGCGAGCACCCGATCAGCATCCGATGAACACCCGATCAGCATCCGATGGAGACTAATGGAAGACAGGTGGAGGTATGTCGGAAATTCCGACAAACCACTTGAAGGAGAAAACAAATAGCGAATAACAATTAACACAAATATAAATCATTTAATTTTTAGATCTATGGCTAAGATTATTACATTGGGCGAGATTATGCTCCGCCTGAGTCCTGAAGGACAAGACCGTTTCATTCAGTCTGATCATTTCCGTATCATCCCCGGTGGTGGTGAGGCTAACGTGGCTATTTCGTGCGCTAACTATGGCCACGAGGCTTATTTCGTTACCAAACTGCCGAAGCACGAAATCGGTCAGATTGCTGTTAACTCGCTGCGTCGTTACGGCGTGAACACCGAGTACATCGTTCGTGGCGGCGACCGCGTGGGTCTGTATTACTGCGAGACAGGTGCTTCGATGCGTCCGTCCAAGGTTATTTATGACCGTGCTCACAGCGCTATCGCTGAGGCTGACCCGAAGGACTTTGACTTCGACAAGATCATGGAAGGTGCAGCATGGTTCCACTGGAGCGGCATCACTCCGGCTATCTCGGACAAAGCTGCTGAGATTACGAAACTCGCTTGCGAGGCAGCTAAGCGTCACGGCGTAACCGTTTCGGTTGACCTCAACTTCCGTAAGAAACTGTGGACGAGCGAGAAAGCTATCTCTATCATGCGTCCGTTGATGAAGTATGTGGATGTTTGTATCGGTAACGAAGAGGATGCAGAGCTGTGTCTCGGCTTCAAGCCCGATGCAGATGTAGAAGGCGGCGAGACCAATGCCGAAGGCTACAAGGGCATCTTCGAGCAGATGATGAAAGAGTTCGGCTTCAAGTATGTTGTTTCGACGCTTCGCGAGAGTTTCAGCGCTACGTTCAACGGCTGGAAGGCGATGATGTACAACGGCAAAGAGTTCTACCAGAGCAAGCGTTACGAGATCAACCCGATCATCGACCGCGTAGGTGGCGGTGACTCGTTCTCCGGCGGTTTGATTCACGGTATGCTCAAATATCCGGGCGACCAAGCCTCGGCGCTTGAGTTCGCAGTAGCCGCTTCGGCGCTCAAGCACACTATCAACGGCGACTACAACCTCGTCAGCGAAGATGAGGTTCTGAGCCTCGCAGGTGGTAACGCGAATGGTCGAGTACAACGCTAACGCGTAAGTACGAAGGATTGATGTACGATGTACGAGGGATTTACGATTTATATTTAAGTACGAAGGACAATGACGAAAGAAGAACTTAAAGAACGCTATCGCATATTTGCGTTGCGGATTATAAAGTTAGTTGATGCTATGCCCAATACGATTTCCAGTATGGCGATAGCCCGTCAAATCATTCGTTCGGGAACATCCCCATCGGCAAATTACCGAGCTGCTTGCATCGCAAAATCCGATAAAGATTTCCTTAATAAACTTAAAATGGTTGAAGAGGAAATTGACGAGACATCTCATTGGCTTAGTTTGATTATAGATAGCGGAATGTTACCAAAAACGAGAGTTCAGGATCTTTATGATGAAAGCGTTGAACTTCGGAAGATAACAACCAAATCCATATTGACTACCAAAAACAAGATGGATGCGTCAGAGCGAGATAAATCGTAAATATATCCCTTCGTACATCAATCGTACATCGTAAATTGTTAAATCGTAAATTTTAAATAGATGGCTAAGTTTGATAAGTTTGAGGTGATGGCCAAGATTAAGGCCGCTCCGATGGTTCCTGTGTTCTATCACAAGGACGTAGAAGTATGTAAGAACGTGATTAAGGCTTGTTACGAAGGCGGTGTACGCGCTTTCGAGTTCACCAACCGTGGTGATTTTGCGCACGAGGTATTCGGTGAATTGAGCAAGTGGGTAGCTAAAGAGTGCCCGGAATTGGCACTCGGTATCGGTAGCGTGGTTGACGCTCCGACCGCTTCGCTGTACCTGCAGTTGGGCGCTAACTTCGTAGTGGGTCCGTTGTTCAACAAGGATATCGCAGTAGTCTGCAACCGTCGTTGTGTGACCTATTGTCCGGGTTGTCTCACTCCGAGTGAGATCGGTCTGGCACAGGAAGTAGGCTGCGACTTCACAAAAGTGTTCCCGGGCGACGTAGTAGGTCCGAACCTCGTGAAAGGTTTGATGGCTCCGATGCCGTGGTCGAAGATCATGGTAACGGGCGGTGTCGCTCCGGAGAAAGAGAACCTCGAGAAATGGTTCGCAGCAGGTGTTTACTGCGTAGGTATGGGTAGCAAGCTCTTCCCGTCCGACAAAGTGAAAGCCGGCGACTGGAAATACGTAACCGACAAGTGCAAAGAATGTTTTGAAATCATCGCGGGCTGCCGGAAGTAATTAAGAATTAAAAATTAAAAATTAAGAATTATAATGAATGACGTTAAGAAAGCTGTCATGACCAACTGGCGTTGGGTCATGTGTGCGATGCTCTTCTTCGCCACCACGGTTAACTACATGGACCGCCAGGTTCTGTCGTTGACCTTCAAAGAGTTTATTCAGCCTGAGTTCCACTGGACCGACTCCGACTACGGAACGATCACCGGTGTGTTCTCTATCGCGTACGCTATTTTCTGCCTCTTCGCCGGTAAATTCATCGACTGGATGGGTACGAAGAAGGGTTACCTCTGGGCGATCATCGTTTGGTCCTTAGGTGCCGTTATGCACGCAGGCTGCGGTTGGGTAACCGAGCAGGTGGTTGGTTTGGAGAGCAAGGCTGCATTGCTGGAAGCGACCGGAACGATCGTGAGTACGATCTCGATGGTGAGTGTATATCTGTTCCTGTTCTGCCGTTTGATCTTGGGTCTTGGTGAGGCAGGTAACTTCCCTGCTGCTATCAAGGTGACCGCAGAGTATTTCCCGAAGAAAGACCGTGCGTTTGCAACGGCTCTATTCAATGCCGGTGCGTCGGTCGGCGCACTCGCAGCTCCGGCTACTATTCCTCTGTTGGCGAAGAGCCTCGGATGGGAGATGGCGTTCATCATCATCGGTGCGCTGGGCTTCATCTGGGCAGGTATCTGGATCTTTGTCTATGACAAACCGGAGGAGTCCAAGCATGTAAACGAGGCTGAGTTGGAGTATATCCACCAGGATGAAAAGAATGAAGGAGTGAAAGAATTAAAGAATGAAGGAGAAGAGAAACAGATGTCGTTTGGCGAGGCTTTCAAGCACAAACAGACTTGGTCGTTTGCGTTTGGTAAGTTCATGACTGACGGCGTTTGGTGGTTCTTCCTGTTCTGGGCTCCGGCTTATTTCCAAGATCAGTTCGGTATCAAGGCTTCTGACCCGCAAGGTATTGCGTTGATCTTCACGCTGTACGCAATCGTGACAGTGATCTCGTTGTTTGGTGGTTACCTGCCGAAGATCTTCGTGGAGAAGAAAGGCATGGAGCCGTACGCAGGTCGTATGAGAGCTATGTTAATCTTTGCGTTCTTCCCGATTTTCGCACTGTTCGCACAGCCGCTGGGCGGTATTTACGGTCCTTGGGCTGTAGCTATCATCATCGGTATCGTGGGAGCCGCTCACCAGAGCTGGAGTGCGAATATCTTCTCGACCACGGGTGACATGTTTCCGAAGAGTGCTGTTGCTACCATCACCGGTATCGGTGCGATGGCAGGTGGTGTCGGTTCGTTCCTGATTAACAAGGGTTCGGGTATGCTCTTCGACCATGCAGCTCAGATGGGCGAGGCATTCCAGTTCATGGGCTTCAGTGGCAAACCCGCAGGTTACATGATCATCTTCTGTATCTGCGCTGTAGCTTACCTGATTGGTTGGAGCGTAATGAAGACCTTAGTGCCGAAATACAGTCCGGTTGTGGTTAAGTAACACGCGTACGCGCATATAATAAGGAAAGGACGACTTTTTCGAGTCGCCCTTTCTTTTTATCGTATCACTTCCGCATCTTCGAAGCGATCATTTCTGTCGCGATGCGGGATAAGGAGTAACATGATGATGTACAATAATACGCCGGGGAATGCTGCCGAAAAAATAGTCAGTGCTACATAAATCACACGCACGATCGTCGGATCTACCTCCAGATAATCGGCTATTCCTCCCAATACGCCTCCCAATACTTTATTGGAAGAACGAACTAATTTTTTCTGACTCATAATATCATTTCTTTTTTCTTTTTATCTTACAAAAACTGTACCAAACTGAGCGCGGTCATGGCTTCTACCACAGGCACGGCCCTTACTGCCACACACACATCGTGACGACCTTTGACGCCGGCTTTCGGGGTACTCGGCGTGGGTTTGAATACACAACGAAAAACGATCTCCGTTCCATCGCTTATACCGCCGGCTATACCGCCGCTGATCGCATTGATGGCCGAACCGGGTTGATCCACTCCACCAAAACCCGTACCGTACTCAAAGCCCTTGCAGGCGTTGATACTCATCACCGCATAAGCCAGATGAGCCTGCAGTTTATCAAAGATCGGTTCTCCGGTTCCAACCGGCAAACCCGTAATATGACACTCAATAATACCACCGATCGAATCGCCTTCTTGCTGAAACGTCGCTATCGTGTCACTGAACTTAGCAGGATCGGTTTCTGCACCTACTTGGACCAATTCCGCATGGATGCCGATTCCTTTTTCTGCCAGTTCCTGCTTGGCGATACTTCCTGCGACCACCCGCGCAGCCGTTTCGCGTGCGGACGCTCTGCCGCCGCCTCGCCAATCGCGGATACCGTATTTCTGCTCATACACCTTATCGGCATGTCCCACGCGGTAGGTGTGCTTGAGGTATTCATAGTCCTCCGGGCGCGCATCCTTATTGCGTATAATAAATGCTATCGGAGTTCCTAAGGTAACCCCATCCAATACGCCGGACAACCACTCCACTTCGTCGGGTTCGTTCTTCGCACGAATAGATCCTCCTTGACTTCTTCTCATTAATTCCTCTCGGATCATAGCCACGTCAATACGCACCCCCGCCGGCACCCCATCCAGCACACCGCCGATAGCGACACCATGCGACTCGCCAAAGGACGTAAATGACCACTTATTTCCAAAAGTATTTGCCATAAACGCTGCAAAAGTACTGCTTTTTATGCAAATATACAAGAAAAATACAAAAAAATGCGCAAAAATTTGGTCAATTCAAAAAAAAGCAGTACTTTTGCAGTCCGTTTTGAGCCTCTGGCGATTGAAATAGGCGTTTAACGAATGTACGAGTTAGCGGCCGAATAGTAGTAAATGCTCTTAACGTTAGTAAGAATCCAGATATAAAAGAAACGAAATGGATTTATTGAAAGTAGCTGAGCAAGCATTTGCCGGCGAGAAGAAAGAATTCCCTGCATTCAAGGCAGGTGACCAAATTACGGTAGGCTACCGTATTAAAGAAGGTAACAAAGAGCGTGTTCAGGAGTTCCGCGGTGATGTAATCTGCATCCATGGTAGCGGTGACAAGAAACGCTTCACTGTTCGTAAGATGAGCGGCAACGTTGGTGTAGAGCGTATCTTCCCGATGGATAGCCCCTTCATCGAGAGCATTACAATCAACAAGTACGGTAAAGTACGTCGTGCGAAACTGTACTACCTGCGTGAGCGTACGGGTAAGAAAGCCCGCATCCAGGAGCGCCGCGTTAAGTAAAGCTCAAAGGGGAACTTTCGGGTTCCCTTTTTTTTCTATGTAAACCTATGTTTAAACTCGAGAGTCCATATAAACCGACAGGAGACCAGCCGGAAGCAATCAAGGCATTGGTGGAAGGTGTCAAAGCCGGCGCAGACGCGCAGGTGCTCCTTGGCGTGACCGGTAGCGGTAAGACGTTCACGGTAGCGAATGTCATTCAGCAACTCAACCGCCCCACCCTTATCATGAGTCATAACAAGACGCTCGCGGCGCAGTTATACTCGGAGATGAAGGCCTTCTTCCCACATAACGCGGTGGAGTATTTCGTGTCTTATTACGATTACTACCAACCCGAAGCCTATATCCCGTCCACGGATACTTATATCGATAAGGACCTGAGTATCAACGAAGAGATCGACCGACTCCGTCTCTCTGCCGTCGCTGCCTTGCTTTCGGGCCGCAAAGATGTGATCATCGTCTCTTCCGTCAGCTGTATCTATGGGTTGGGCAGCCCGCAGGACTTCACGGCAAACGTGGTAGAGTTGAAGCGGGGCGATGTGATCCCGATGGACACCTTATTAAAACAACTCGTAGGCGCGCAATACGTGCGCAATGATATCGAACTGGCACGCGGACGATTCCGCGTCAAAGGCGACACGATTGATATTGCATTGGCTTATGCGGACTATCTCGTGCGGGTGGAGTTCTTCGGCAATGAGATCGATGCAATTCTCACTGTCGATCCCATCAGCGGACAGGTGATCGAAGAGTTTGACCATTATAACCTCAGTCCGGCAACCATTTTCCTCACGTCCCCCGAACGAATAGCCGCAGCCAAAGAGCAGATCAAAGCCGATCTCGCCAAACAGATCGAGTATTTCAACTCGATTGGCGAAGACCTATACGCCAATCGTATCGCGGAACGCGTCAAGTACGACCTCGAGATGCTGGATGAGTTGGGTTATTGTTCGGGCGTGGAGAACTACAGCCGCTATTTCGACGGTCGCGAACCCGGTACGCCTCCATACTGCCTGCTCGATTATTTTCCTAAGGACATGCTCCTCGTCATTGACGAGAGCCACGTCACCGTACCGCAGATTCGCGGTATGTACGGCGGCGATAAGGCCCGTAAGGACAACCTCGTTACCTACGGATTCCGCCTGCCGGCGGCAAGGGATAACCGACCGCTTAAGTTCGATGAATTCGAACAGAAGACGGGTCAGACCATCTATGTCTCCGCTACCCCGGATGAGTATGAACTCAACCGCTCGGAAGGTATCGTGATTGATCAGTTGATTCGTCCGACGGGTTTGTTGGATCCCGAGATTGAGGTTCGCCCCACCAAAGACCAGGTGGATGACCTGATGGATGAGATCAAGTTCCGCATCCACCGCAATGAGCGCTGCCTTGTCACGACTCTCACCAAACGCATGGCCGAGGAACTCGACGAATACCTCCGCAAATACCGCATCAAGTCCGCCTATATCCATTCGGATATTGATACGATTGAGCGCGTCAAGATCATGGAGGACTTGCGCAAAGGGGAATACGATGTGTTAGTGGGTGTGAACCTACTGCGCGAAGGACTGGACTTACCCGAAGTATCCCTCGTGGCCATCCTCGATGCCGACAAGACAGGATTCTTACGCGACCAGCGTTCGCTGACACAGACGGTAGGTCGTGCCGCACGCCACGTACATGGCAAAGCCGTCCTCTACGGCGATAAGATCACGCCGGCTATGCAGGCTACCATCAACGAGACCAACCGCCGCCGCGCCATCCAGATGAAATACAACGAGGAGCATGGCATTACCCCCACGCCGATCAAGAAAGAGATCAACACTTCTGCGCTCGCCGGTCTCTACAAAGATCCGGAGGAAGAGAAGAAACGCCTGGAAGCATCGATCAAGGAAGGCTGGAAGCATGCGGAGTGGCAGCATATGGATGCCAAGAAACTCGAGAAAGCGATCGATGAAAAGCGTAAAGCCATGCTCGCCGCAGCAAAAGCAACGGACTTTGAGACCGCCGCTTTCCTGAGAGATGAGATGCTTGAAATGCAGAATCGCCTGCAAGCAATCAATGGATAGTTATTCCTCTTCCGGCTGCGGATATTCGGCGATGATCGTAGCCGAATAAGGAGCGACGGTCTCCTGCTCATGCGAAGCGAAAGCGAGCCCGTCTACATTCGCCTGACCACCGTATGCCAATACCACATAGTTACCTTCCACTTCCGGCATCGCCACCGTCGCTTCTTCAGCACTGCCGTTGAGCAGCACCAGTAGTGACTTGGCGCTGTCAATACCGTCCAGATCTTTGATGCGATAGACGATGACCTGATCATTATCGGCATCCAAAAACTCCACATGCTCCTTCACCAAGTCCGCCGTTCCGAGACGGAAACCCTTATGCGCACGACGGATCGCAATCATCTGCCGGTAATAGTCGTGAAGATCCGCATATTGCTCGCGGTTCTCCCACGGGATGATATTGATGCTGTCCGGACTCTGATAACTGTTATCGATACCCATCTTCGTGCGGAATAGTTCCTCGCCTCCGTAGATAAAGCTCATACCTTGCGAAACCAGCACAGCCGTTTGTGCCAGTTTATTCATACGCAGTTTCGTATCTTCGTTCTCCCCTTTCGCGCTTACCTCAATACGATCACGGAGGCAATAGTTATCATGGCAAGTGATATAGCTTACATGCTGCATGGGTTCGCCGGACCATTCCGGACAAGCGATCAGACCGCGCATCACATCCTTGGTGCACGCTGCATTACCGCTTGCAAATCCGCGTTCGTGGTCAAACGGGCTACCAATCAGGGCATTGCGGATATCATCGCTGAACGCACCTACGCGCGGCATCTTATAGGTCCATTGTTTCATCGCGAGGTCTTCATACGGATAGGCAGGACTCATGGCTGCCCAACCTTCACCATAGGTGAGGATCGTCGGATCGATCTCATCCAGCGCCGCACGGATCTGACGCATGGTCTCCTGGTCATGGATACCCATAAGGTCAAAACGGAATCCGTCGATATGGTACTCGCGAGCCCAGTAACATACGGACTGAACCATGAACTTACGCATCATCTCATGATCCGAAGCGGTCTCGTTACCGCAACCAGAACCGTTGGCATAGGTGCCATCTTCATTGAGACGGTAGAAATACTGCGGCACAACGCGGCCGAGGGCACAACCCATCACGTCAAACGTATGGTTATACACCACATCCATCACCACGCGGATACCGGCTTTATGCAGCGCCTGGATCATCGCTTTCGCTTCGCGAATACGGCAGGCCGGATCATACGGATTCGTGCTGTAACCGCCGTCCGGCACATTATAGTTCACCGGGTCATAACCCCAGTTATACTTATTCTGATCCAGCGTCGTCTCATCAATCGATCCGTAGTCGAACATCGGCAGGATCTGAAGGTGTGTAATACCGAGTTCCTTTAGATAACTCAGCGGCGCCTCTTCGGTCAGACCCAAGAACTTACCCTTGTTCTCCACACCGGAGTTAGGCGACATCGTGAAGTCACGCAAGTGCGTCTCATAGACCACAATATCGGTCATATCCGGCATCGCGGGACGTATGTCCCGGCACCATCCTTCGGGGTTGGTAGCCTTGAGATCGATAATCGCAGCCCGTTGACCGTTGACACCTACCGCCTTGGCAAAGATACCGGTTGCTTCCGGTGCCCACTCGCCGTTCTGGAACGAACGCACGGTGTAGAACTTACCGGCCAGATCGCCCTTGACACAAGCGGTCCAGAAATCATTCTCTCCTTTCTGAAGAGCTACGGTCTTAAAATCCTCGGTAGTAGCGTCTGCATACAGATGAACCTCCATCTGCTCGGCTACATTGGACCAGAAAGCGAACTTCGTTTGTTGGGAACTATAGATGCACTCGTCCTCCAATTTCGGTTGCTTGCCCGAGCAAGCGATCAATGCTACAGAAAGCATAAACAATAGTGTTTTTTTCATATATCAGATTTTAAGCGTTTATAGTCGGAGTATAGTTCATCAGGTCCCCGTTCAGATAACTGTCATAGGCCGTCATATCGATCAGACCGTGCCCGCTGAGGTTAAACAGGATCACTTTCTCTTCACCGGTCTCTTTGCATTTATTAGCCTCGCGGATAGTAGCCGCTATCGCGTGACAACTCTCCGGAGCGGGGATGATACCTTCGGTGCGGGCAAAGAGCAACCCCGCCTCAAACGACTCTAATTGCGGGATATCCACACCATGCAGATAACCGTCTTTGAGCAGTTGACTGACGATCGTGCCGGCTCCGTGATACCGCAAACCGCCGGCATGGATATTTGCCGGTTTGAAGTCATGCCCGAGCGTGTACATCGGGAGCAAAGGCGTATATCCTGCCGCATCACCGAAGTCGTACTCGAACTTACCCTTCGTCAACTTAGGACAACTGGCCGGCTCAGCGGCAATGAAATCGGTCTTTTTCTCTCCCTGCAGACAGTGGCGCATGAAAGGAAAAGCCAAACCGCCAAAGTTGCTGCCGCCGCCAAAGCAGGCGATCACGATATCCGGATACTCGCCGGCCTTCTCCATCTGCTTCTCCGCCTCCAAACCGATGACGGTCTGATGGAGCGATACATGGTTCATCACCGAACCCAAGGTATATTTACACCCCGGTGTGGTCGTAGCCAGTTCCACAGCCTCTGAGATAGCGGTACCCAAGGAACCCGGATGGTTGGGATCACGGGTGATGATATCTTTTCCGGCACGGGTGGACATAGACGGCGAACCCGTCACGGTAGCCCCGAAGGTACGCATGATACTGCTGCGGTACGGCTTCTGCTGCATGGAGATTTTCACCTGATACACAGCGCACTCAAGACCAAAGGTCTTGGCGGCATAACTGAGCGCAGCTCCCCATTGACCGGCACCGGTCTCTGTGGTCACATTCGTCACCCCTTCTTCATGACAGTAATAGCACTGCGGGATGGCGGAGTTCAGCTTGTGCGAACCCAGGGGATTGACACTCTCGTTCTTGAAATAGATATGCGCCGGCGTGCCCAAAGCCTGCTCCAACTCATAGGCTCGCACCAGCGGCGTGGCACGGTAGGCACGATAGCGGCGTTGCACCTCCTCCGGGATATCTATCCATGCATGCTCGGTGTCCAATTCTTGCTTGGCACATTCTTTGGCAAAAAGTTTACTCAGGTCCTCTGCCGTCAGGGGTTGACGGGTCTTAGGATCCAATAGAGGCAGTGGTTTATGCACCATCTCTGCCTGGATGTTATACCACTGACGAGGTAATTCTTCCTCTGATAAAAGATAACGTTTCTGGTCTGTCATGGTCGTTTTCCATAAAATTCGGCACAAAATTACAAAAAAAACGGCATACTTGCAAATAAAATTCGATTAAATTTGTGTGTATGCATTTTTTTTTGTACCTTTGCACTCGCGTTCTGAAGAATGAACTATAATTATAAACTCAATATGAAAGATATTTTTGATTTGAAAGGCCGCGTGGCATTGGTCACGGGTTGTAGTGGAGGATTAGGCGTGCAGATGGCCAAGGCGTTGGCTGCACGCGGTGCGAACCTGGTGATCATCGCCCGTCGTTATGAGAAGCTGCTGGAGGTCAAAGCCGCTATCGAAGCGGAGTTCGGTGTATCCGTGTTGCCGCTGCAATGCGACATCACTTCGACCGAAGCGGTGGATAAGATGGTAGACGAAGCGATTGCGCAATGCGGACGCATTGATATCGTGGTCAACAATGCCGGTACCGGTGCGGTAGCCCCCGCAGAGGATATCACTGATGCGCAGTTTGAGAATGAGATGCAGATCGACCTCTTTGGTACCTTCCGCGTAGCGCGTGCGGTAGCCAAGAAATCGATGATCCCGAATAACTACGGTCGCGTGATCAATATCGCCTCGATGTACGGTCTGGTAGGTAATAAGATCGCTCCGGCATCGCCCTACCATGCGGCCAAAGGCGGTGTAGTGAACCTCACCCGCGCCCTGGCTGCCGAATGGGGCAAGCACGGCATCACGGTCAATACGATCTGCCCGGGTTATTTCATCACTCCGCTGACTAAAGAGACCCTTGAGTCGGATTATTTCGCACAATATGCCAAGACCGTCATCCCGATGGAGCGCTACGGACATGAGGGCGAACTCGACTCAGCAGTCGTTTTCCTGGCATCCGATGCATCGACCTATGTCACCGGCGTAGCCCTGCCCGTGGACGGCGGTTACACGTGCGTATAAATGGTAAAATGTAAATTGTAAATTGTAAATTTTTTCATGTCTTTACAATGTGGAATAGTGGGATTGCCCAATGTCGGCAAATCAACCCTCTTCAACTGCTTAAGTAATGCCAAGGCGCAGAGTGCCAATTTCCCCTTCTGCACCATCGAGCCCAACGTAGGCGTGATCACCGTACCCGATGAGCGACTCATCAAGCTCGGTGAGATCTGCCATCCCGAGCGTGGTGTCATCCCGACCACCGTCGAGATCGTGGATATAGCTGGTTTGGTCAAAGGTGCGAGCAAAGGCGAAGGACTGGGTAATAAGTTCCTGGCCAATATCCGCGAGACGGATGCCATCATCCATGTGCTCCGTTGCTTCGACGATGAGAACGTAGTGCATGTGGACGGCTCCGTCAACCCTGTGCGCGACAAAGAGATCATCGATGCCGAACTCCAACTCAAGGACCTGGAGACGGTGGAGGCACGTATCGCCAAGTGCGAGAAAGCGGCCAAAGCAGGCGGAGACAAGTTAGCGAAACTGCAACTTGAGGTGCTCGTCAAATACCGCGAGGCGTTGTCGCAAGGCAAGAACGCCCGTACCGTGGAGCTGGAGAATAAAGAGCAGGAAGCCGCAGCGCGGGACCTGTTCTTACTCACCAATAAACCCGTCATGTACGTCTGCAATGTGGATGAGTCGGCGGCGGTATCCGGCAATGCGTACGTAGAGCAAGTCAAAGAGGCAGTCAAGGACGAAGATGCCCAAGTGCTCGTGCTCGCCGCTAAGATCGAGAGCGAGATCGCGGAATTGGAGACGTATGAGGAGCGTCAGATGTTCCTCGAGGAGATCGGCTTGCAAGAATCGGGCGTGAATCGGCTCATCAAAGCCGCTTATGCCTTGCTGAACCTCCGTACCTTCCTTACCGCAGGTTCGGATGAAGTGCGTGCCTGGACCTTCAAGGCCGGTGCTAAAGCACCGCAGTGCGCAGGTGTCATCCATACCGATTTCGAACGCGGATTCATTCGTGCCGAAGTGATCAAATATGCCGATTTCATCGAGTTGGGCGGCGAAGCGCAATGCCGTGCAGCCGGTAAACTCGGTATCGAAGGTAAAGACTATGTCGTACAAGACGGCGACATCATGCACTTCCTCTTTAATGTATGATCGAGCAGTTTCTGGCATATGGATGGTGGGTAGGTGCGTTGTGCATCGTGCTGGGATTTGTTGCCCTGGTCAAGGGTGCTGACTTCCTCGTGGACGGTGCATCCGCTATCGCCAAACGCTTCGGTATCTCCGATCTGGTGATTGGTCTGACGGTGGTGGCTTTCGGCACCTCGATGCCGGAGTTTGTGGTGAACATGGTCTCCGTTGTGGAAGGATCCACCGATCTGGCGATTACCAATATCCTGGGGTCCAACATCATCAATACCCTGGTCATCCTCGGTCTCACCGCCTTGGTTTATCCGATAGTTTCGCAGAAACGCACACGCGACTTCGATATCCCAATGTCCATTATCGCGGGTGTGCTGGTGCTTATCTTTGTAGCGGTACAACTGCCTTTTGGCGAAACCGGCAAAGGGATCGGTCGGATTGGCGGTGCGAGTCTGCTGTTGCTCTTCTGCTATTTTCTCTATAATACTTTCCGTCACGCCAAAGACCATCCGAGTGAAGTACCAAGTGACGAAGGACAAAGTACAAAGGAGATAAGTATCCGCAGGGCTGTATGTCTTATTTTAGGCGGTCTTGTGGGACTGATAGTTGGTGGTGAGTTGATTGTGAAGAGTGCGGTGGATCTGGCAACAAGGATGGGCGTGAGCGAAGCGATCATCGGTCTGACCGTCGTGGCCTTAGGTACCTCGTTACCGGAGCTTGCCACTTCCGTCATCGCAGCGGCGAAGAAGAACAGCGATATCGCGATCGGTAATGTATTCGGATCCAATATCTTCAATGTGTTCTTTGTCTTAGGCACCAGCGCCACCGTTCGTCCCTTACCCGCCTATGAGGGTATCGAGCTGGATGCATGCATCGCAGCGCTTGGCAGTATCGTGGTGTGGCTGGCGGTAAAAACCAATAAAGAACGAAAAGTCCAACGCTGGGCGGGAGCGTTGTTACTACTGATCTATGCAGGCTATCTGACCTACAGATTATTGAATGTCTGACGCTCGGAGTCGAAGAACCAACCCCATTTACGGAAATACGCACACATGTTTTGGATATGAATTCGAAGCATGTGTTTGTTTTTATAGGACGCTTGCGCATGCGCATGCACGATGGTCCACTGCGGCTGGTAGAGCGTTAACCAATTCCGATGAATCCGGCGGGTCAGGTCGATATCCTCGGGGTACATGAAGAAGCGCTCGTCAAAGAGTCCCGCTTCCACCGCCGCTTTGGTGCGTAGCAACATGAAGCATCCGCTCAGATAAGGCGCATTGACAGGCCGTGTCAGATCGAGGTCCCGCAGTTCATAACGGGCATTGCGTTTGGCGATCCAAGAGGCCGGTAAGAACCGCCGGCCGAACACATCCAAGGGGGAAGGCAAGCGTTTGGCCAAGTACTGCTGACTTCCGTCGGGATGCACCACTCTCGGCATCAGTTGGCCTACCATCGGATGCGCCATCATCCAGTCATGCATCGCATCGATATCTTCCGCCTTCACACGGATATCGCTATTCATCACCAGATGGAGGTCCACCTCCTGGTACGCACTCTCCCGCAAGGCGATATTATGCGCCTTGCCGTAACCCAGGTTCTCCGGCATAGCCATATAGCGAAGTTGATGGGAGGCAGGAGGCGCTTTCTGAATATCCACATGCTCCTTCAACCAATCTTTTTCGCTGTTATCCAATAGGTATATCCTCCGAAGATTCTTCACCTTCAGCAGTTCGGCAACCAGAGGCAACACCTCTTGTTCCCATTTCGGACGATATAGCACAATGGATATATTCAGCATACCTTAGGATTTGCGAAGGAATTGGCGCACTTTGCGTAATTGCTTGAAAGCGACGGTGAGATACCCTGCTCCTACATGGTTTTTCTTCAGGGCGATATAGTCCTCTTGCGTTTTAGACAATCGTGCACGGGTATTCTTATTGCTGGCGCCGCCGGTCTCCATCCGCACAAGTACTTCGGGGATATATTGGGATTGGTATCCGCTCTTGAAGATACGCAGCATCATGTCGTAGTCCGCCGATATATGGAACCACTCATCGTACTCGCCCACTTGTTCGTACACCTCTTTGCGGACATAGACCGTCGGGTGCGGTGGCATCCAACCGAACTTCAGACTCGAGGGACTGAAAGGGTTGCTCCGCCAACGACGGATCACTTTTTCCCCGCTACAATACTGCAGGTCGCCATACGCCACATCGATCTTCGGATCCGCAAAAGCGGCTGCGATTTGCTCGATGGAATCGGCAGAATACAGCACATCGTCCGAATGCAAGAAACCGATCACATCGCCTGTGGCCAGAGCTATACCTTTATTGATCGCATTGTAGATACCCTTGTCTTTTTCGGATATCCACCGCACGTTGCCATGCTGCTTGGCGTACGTCTCAATCAGCTCTTTCGTACCGTCCGTCGAAGCCCCGTCCACAATGATATGCTCGATATCTTTGTAGGTCTGACTCTGCACACTCTCCAACGCCCGCTGCACGGTTTTGGCACTGTTATACGTGATCGTTATGATAGATATTTTCATATACTTGTTTAGTCTGTAGGTATGTCTTATCCCAGGAGAACCGCTTGGCGTTCTCCATTCCTTTCTGAATCATCTGCTGCGTGGAGCGCGATTGTATCTCACTCACGATAGCTGCCATCTCTTGCGCCATACGGTGCGGCGTATCGGGCTTCACCATCCATCCGCCCTCTCCCATCACTTCGGGGATAGAGGAGCGGCCTTGGGCAATCACCGGACAACCGGCTTTCTGTGCTTCCAGAATCGGCAAACCGAATCCCTCATAGTCCGAAGGGTACAACAGGCACAGGGCCTCATTGTAGAGCGTATTCAGATCCGCTTGCGAGACGCAGGTAGGGGTGCGCAACTCCAATCCCGTCAGACGTGCCACTTCTTGCGCCACATCGTAGCGTTTGTAATCCACCATACTATTGCCAATGAAGAGCAGGTATCCTTTCTTTTGTGCCGATGGAATCGGGGCAAATGCCTCACTCACGCCGTTGTACACCACATGGATCCGGTCCTCTTGCAACCATGGATAGAAACGCATCAGATCGCGTTTGGTATTCTCGCTGATGCAGATGACCGCCTCGCTATGCCTAAGAGCCCGCTCTTCTTCCCAGAGATGCACCGCCTTGGCCAGACCCTTTCGGTAGAAATGATAGGTCAGATCATGCACGGTGGTCACATTATGCACCCCCTGCTGCGGCAGGATCCGGAAATAGGACGAGTGGAAGATAGCCGGCGTCTCGGCCGTAAAGGCCGGAATACGATAGCGCTCCATCCACCGGGGCGTCATACCCTGCTTGTAGTCCAGCTCCGTACAGTGCAGCTCCTTGTCCGCCCGGGCACGGGACAGCAACTCATTCCAAACAACCGATATACCGCCTGTTCGCTGCAGAGAAAAGATAATATTATCGAATATTACGTTCACTTCCGATTGATCGCTCCTAATACATCCAGATACTGCCGTCCCCAACGTTTGTCGGGTTCGATATAATTACCCTCTCCCCACTCATTCCAGGACTTGAGCATGACGATTTGATTCTGTTTCTTATCCACGATACGCTTGATGGCTTCCACATGTTGGCGGAAGGCCTCCGGCGTGGAGTTATGCATGATGAATGCCCTATTCTTACTACGCGGGGAATGGTCCCATCCGGGAAGAATGGTCGGCACCACCTCTTCGCGACGCATGACCTTTGAGGCGAACACTCTGATTGCTTTAGCATAGTCATACACGAGCGGGGATTGGCCGCGCAGGTGCTTGATCAAGGTACATAGATGGCGCAATGCCAAACACCTGTTGCGCTTTGTATCGCCGAGCGGCACCAAGTTCACCGCATCAAATCCCATTGCCAGCACCTCGTCTATTTGCCTTTGGTAAGCCACGTGGCCTAAGAGATAAAGTCCGTTGAAACCGGCGTTTTTTGCCATTTTCTGCCACCGTTCCGTCCATGCTTGAGGATCAGGCAAGTCAAACGGGCGATAGACCATCAGCAGCGGTTTGCCGTCCACCTGTATATAGCGTTTGTCACGCAACATCGGCAGGATGGCCTCAAAATGCGCTTGGTCGTCTTCCGGCGAATAGGTCTGCTCGATGAGCATGCGGTCGGGAGCGGTCTGCTGGTCCAGCCAGGTCTTGGCTTTCCAACTCTCGTTTGCCCATCCGAGACAGAACGGGAAATCGGGTTTACCGCTTGCCATCACCTGTTGCAGCGGTTTTTCCAAGAGTTGCTTGCCTCCGAACCAGTAATGCCAGTAGCAGAAACCCTCTATGCCTGCTTCACGAGCGAGTTGCGCCTGCCGCTCCTTGATATCGGCATCGAGCAGGTTATAATAGCCTAACTCACCGGGTTCGATAGGTTGCTGATGGCCCTTAAAGAGCGGCTTCCCATTGCGCACACTCACCCATTCGGTGAAGTCTTTTCCCCACCATTCATCATTCTCCGGTATCGCATGAAACTGCGGCAGATAATAAGCTATTACGCGCATAAAAGGGTTTGTATTTGTTGGTCAAACTGTTGGTTCTTTACTAAAGAGAGCGCTTTCTGCTGTCCGGCTTGAGCGATTCTACTGCGATAGGATTCCGTCATACATTTGCTCAATAAATCCTCCAATTCATCGGGTTTTTCCGGCGAGAAGAAGAGACTTTCTTTGCCTTCCTCAATGATCTCTTTCATACCCGATTGATCGGTTTGCAGCACGCATACGCCGGCCTGCATCGCTTCGAGCACCACGAGCGGCATGGTCTCGCGCAGGGAAGGCAGCACCAAGATATCGATCGTGCGATAGAACGATGCCACATCCGAGGTCTGCGGCAGGATGTTTACTATCGGCGCACGCAGTTCGGTCATCTGCTCAATATAGACGCGGTTCTTGTCATCGATCGCCCCGCAAAAAGACAAGCTCGTTGCCGGATAAACAGCATGCAGTTTTTCGAATGCGCGCAGCAAGAGCGGAAGGTTCTTACGGGCCTCAAAATGTCCGATGAAACCGACACAAATGCCCTCATGTGCCGCTTTCGTACGAGTCTCTATCCGCTTGATTGGATTATAGATGATCTGCGCATTCGGCAGTGTCCTACCCAAGCTCTGTTCCCATTCGGTCTGCTGCTGGTGCGAGATACAGATGATCGTATCGGCTCGCTGCGCCAAGCGACGATAGAGACCTACCATCGACGGATGCCATCCGAAATGTTTATCCACGGGTTCATGCCAATGCCAGATATGCCGTACACCCGTTGCTTGCGCCAATGCCGCCCCTAAGATCGTGATGGAGGTATTGGAATAGATGGTATCCACGTGCTCGCGCTGCACATAGGTCTTCAGGCGTCCTAACGCGTACCTATTATATACGCGCACGAGCGTCGTGCGTAATGCGTGCACGCCTGACGCGCGAAAGGGCAAAGCCATCACCTGCACATTGGGTATACCCTTCAACACCTCGTCCATCCCTTCATCCGGCACGATGGACGGCACCGCCACCGTGATCCGTGCACCGGCAGCGGCACAGGCGCTAACGGCTTGTACCATCACCGCTTCGGCACCATGGATGCCGCGGGCATGCGATATGAAGAGGATATGACTCATTTGCGTTCGTTCTGGAATGCTTTCTTACTTTGCTCCAGCCGTTGCTTGCCGGTACTCGGTCGCGGATGGATCTTGTATTCGATATAGTTCTGATAGGGGTTGTAGGCCGCAGCCTGCGGGGCTTCGAGGAAGATACCGCGGGAGAAACTGAAACAGTAAAACGTCACTACGATCAGGCCTGCCAGGCGCTCCAGGAAGAGCGGCAGCACCTCCAATACCATCGGCAGCAGCGCGATGATACCGATGAAGAAGAACATACGGGTACGGTTGGAAACCTCCACCAGCTCGAAGCAGTAATAATAGAGCACCAGACTGATGGCGAACATATTGAGCATGATCGTGCCGTAGGGCAACTCATCGATCTTTTTCTTGAAGAAGATCACCACGATGAGGATGGCGAGGTTAAGGATAAATCCGATACTCAGTCCGCGCTTCACGGCAAACATCGCCTCTTCCGTATAGGCCTCCGCCTTGTCGGCATAGTTCTCGCCCAACCATCCGGCCACGGTCAGGAAGATCGTCTGTATCCACGGGATACCCGCCAGCATCACCAATGCGCCCACTCCGACTACCGTCAGATAGACCCATTCGGGGATCTTATAATCCAGGAAGAAATAGAGCGGGATCATCAAGACCGCTACGCGGTGGAAGGTGCAGGCCAGCAGGATAAAAATCAAATACGGCACGATCTTCTTGGGCCGGATATACTGCAGCGCAAAGAAACAGAGCGCCACGGCTGTAGCCTGACGGATATAGATCATCTCCAGCTGGAAATACAGAATACCGTAATAGCACAGCAGCGCCACCACCGGATACTTGGTGTATTTATGCAGCGCGCAGGTGATAAGCGTGATATTGATCAGCGTCACCACAAAGAAGAGATGCTGCACCGTTCCGCCCATCGATTTGACGAGTGCGCAGAGCAAGGTGAATCCTTCCTCCGTACTCTGTTCCCATAGCTCCACCGGATTACCGATCAAGCGGCTGAAGGACGGGTAATCGCCGAATAACTCGGCATAAGTATCCCAGTCGCCGCCGGTCTCATAGCGCAGCCCGGCGATGCAGATCAGCAGGATAGCCGACAGACCGCCCAGCACTTGCGAACTAAGTTTATCGTGCATCTGGACGTTCAGCACAGCCAGCAGGAATAATATGCCAAAACAGATCAGATAGAACATAGCTTACGTCCTTGGGTTAATAAGATTCCACCTACCAGCAGGCACTCCAGCACTTCCGCTGCGATCCAGCTGATACATACGCCCTTCACGCCGATCATCGGCAAGAGCCACAGGTTCAGCCCCACACAACTGATGGCCAGGATCAGTCCTACCCACGGTGCCCAGCGTTGCAGCCCCATGCCGTACAAACCCTGCACGGTCAGCAGCGTGGCCATCATCACGAGGAAGGGTATCGGCGATAACCACTGCAGCAGCACCACCGAAGGCGCAAACCCCGCGCCGTACATGATACGGATGATGAGCGGGGCTCCGATGAATGCCACCAATGATACCAATGCCGAAGCGGCGCCTGCCCATAGCAACACGCGCTTGAGGAACCGCACGCCTTGCGCTTTCGATTCCGCGAACCGGCGACTGATCTCCGGATAGACGGCCATGCTCACCGGCATGACCACCACCATGTTCAGCGCCTGTATCAGCCGTTGCGCACCGGAGAAATATCCGATCACATCGTCTGCGGCATAGATACCGAGCAGCGTCATGTTCGCCGTGGTATAGAAGGCAATGAAGATATTATTGAGGAAGATCGGGGCTCCGGCCTGCATCACCTCGCGCAGGGTGGCACGGTCAAACGCCGGACGACGGATACCGAAATGACGGATCACATAGATCATCGCCCCGATACCGATCAATATGCCGGCTACCGACATCAGCAGCGGATACAACCGATAGGCCGATGCTTCGCGTACCAGCGAGAGCACCAGCACCGCCCCGAGCAACTTCGTGAAGAAGTTCGCCCACGCCATCTTATCCATCTGCTGCACGCCCTGCAGGTACCAGGTCGGGAAGAAGACAATACCGATATTGGTCAGGGCCGTATAGATATACAACTTCGGATCGCATGCCACCCGCTCCATGCAGAGCGGAAGTACCGCCAGGATCGCAAAGGACAAAACCAAAAGACAAGTCTTGGCCGCAATCACCGACCAGAAGATGCTATCCGTCTTGGCCTTGTCATCCCGCGCGATGGATATCTGCCGCGTGGCGGAGTACTCAAAGCCGTAGTTGATGAGCAAGGTCAGGTAGGTGATGATATTCTGCGCATAGCTGACGCTGCCGAAGAGCGACGCTCCCAAGATACGGCTGATGATAGGCAGCACTAAGAAAGGTATCAGGTAGTTCGCCACCTGCAATACCCCCAACGAAACCATATTTTTGTACAGCGTCTTCACTATTTATGACTCCAAAAATTACTATATGCATATTGCCATCCCTCTTGTATCCAACTGATGGCGCTCAACCCCAATAAAGTTACACCCCACATGATAAGTATATATAGCCATACATGGATAGAACTATCAGGAAGGAATAACTTACCCAACAATGTTCCTGTCACATACAATATACCTCCTTGCGGAATATAGAAAATAAGAGAATGACGTCCTACAAACTCCAACGGAGCAAGATGATTAATGAGTTGTGCAATCCCTATCAGAAGAACTGAACCGCTAAGTGCCAAAAGCATATAAAACGGCCAATGAGCAACGGTAAAGGATGTATTAATCATACCGTATTCCAATGTCGACCATCCTAACATGTGTGCAACCATCATCAATAGGACATATATTCCTCCACCACCAAGCATCCACCATTTAGAAACAGGATAGGATCTCAATAATTTACCAAAAGCGATAAATAGTGCAAACACGAAACCTTGGCAGTAGAACCATTGACTATTATGCGGTGCATGCGGCTCTATGAGTATGCCGGCAATAGCTATGAAGGTTAACATAATCAGTTCAACGCACCAATATAATCCGTTACGTTCTCTTGAGAGATATTGCGACAAGCGGTCTATCCCATAATATATTTGACGAGCGAAGAAGATGGCAGCTACAAACCAATTGCTAAAAATAATATCTAAAAAATGTATCGATAGCAATGAATGCAAAAACCATCCGACAGCTCCACTATTCCATAAACCTATTGATTGAATAAGAACATTAATAAATGTCAAAAGTAAGCCCACCAATAATAAATGCTTGACGTCCCCCCATAAGAATTGCCAATAATCCATGGATGTCTTTGTAAAATAACCGGAAATAACAAAGAACACCGGCATAAAAAACGGCAATATATAGGTTCCTGCATGAATATGAGATAGTAATAAATCACCGGCATCCGGATGGCAGATACGTATATATAGCGGCACATGATAAAAAATCACAAGCAGGATAGCCAAACCCCGTGCCACATCCAAATATGTAATACGTTCTCTCATCGTAGTTTATTCAACATCGGTTGTGTAAGTAAAATACGTATTTGATCTATTCCTATCGCCAATAAATAGAATACAATCGTCACTCCTAATAACAGTCCTAACTGTTGCCATGGTCCAAACGCATGCGCATAGGGACGTAAAAAATCATACTGAATGACCATATCATTCAACATATATACACTTAAGGAGGACATTGCCAGCCAATTAATAATCCTACTTTTGAAATGCCAAGACATTATAAATAAGAAAAAAGCGATAGACGCAAGTAACAAGAACGGATTATTGTACCCCCATATATTCCAAGGCTGGATGGAATGACCGTATGCAAGACTCATTGCACTTGCTCCCCAAAGCAAGGAAGTGCCGACATATACACCGAAATAATACCACCTATGAGCAGTTCTTTTTTCATCTGTAGCTACACGACGCAAAAAACTTCCAATCCAATACAAATAGACAAAATGAGCAATAGAATAGCCATTAATATCAAATTGACTCATTTGCCAAAAACCTCCCAAATAAATACTTGCTATACTTAATAATATAAGCGAATATGCATGCTGACGAGTATTCATATGTTCTATAGCGGCATTAAGAATAGGTGCTAGCAAGAAAAGTCCGAGATAACAATTCATAAACCACATATTCCCTTGACTAAATGGCAAAAGCACATGTTGGAGTGTGTCCCAAGAAAAAATATGATCGTAAGAATCTATAAGCGTATAAAATGCATATATCAAATATAGATTTACAAATCCGCTCAAACGGGTTTTAATACCATACCAACCGGAAATAAGGATAAAACAATTGACTCCAAGATAGATAAAAGCATAGGAAGATAACAAGAAATGGCTATCCCATCCTTTACCGACCATATCAAGGGGCACTATTTCCGGATATAAAGCGTGAATACAAAAATGATGCAATAGAATTGCAAAGATACACAGAATTCTTAATAATTCCGCATTTGATTCGCGTTCCTTTATGTTAAATATCCCACAACTCATCTATAGATTGCGCATAAAAAGTGCGCAAAGATACAACAATTTTTGCATATATGCAAAACTTTTGTACTTTTTGCAACAAAAAAAGCCCAAAACTTGCGTTTTGGACTTCATTTTTGCGATTAAGCAAGGATTTTTAAGCCTCAGCTTCAGCAGCTTCCTCTGCGGGAGCCTCGCCGTTAGCCTCTGCCTCAGCGGCAGCTGCTTCCTTGGCAGCCTCTTGAGCTGCAGCAGCGAGTTCGGCAGCAGCAGCGGCACGCTTCTCAGCGATAGCAGCAGCTTTAGCCTTGTTGGTCTCCACCTCTTGCGCGAGGAGAGCCTTTGCAGCAGCAGCTTTCTTGTCTGCCTCAGCCTGCGAGATCTTACCTGCCTTAGCGTCTTTCTGAGCTTTCCAAGCGTCGAAACGCTTCTGTGCCTCTTCAGCACTGAATGCGCCCTTAGCTACACCGCCGTTGAGGTGCTTCATCAGGAGCACGCCCTCGTTGGAGAGGATGGTACGAACGGTGTCCGTCGGCTGTGCACCTACGCCTACCCAGTACAGAGCGCGATCGAAGTTAAGGATCACAGCTGCGGGATTGGTGTTGGGGTTGAACGAACCGAGACGCTCGATGATTTTGCCGTCACGCGGCGAGCGGCTGTCTGCTACTACGATGTGGTAGAAAGCGTAGTCTTTGTGACCATGACGAGCCAAACGAATTTTTGTTGCCATTTAGTTTGTTGTTTTTGTGGGCGTTGAATTACGCGAATTCGTGCCCGGGTTAAAAATAATGACGTGCTTTTTACTCGAAAAAGCGTGCAAAGGTACTGCTTTTTTATGATATACGCAAATTTTTCGGCGTTTTTTTGCGATTTTTCTTCCAAATGACGTATATACCTATCATTACGGCCATTAACACGAACGGCACATCGCCTACCGGGGTATAGATATTTCCGATACCTTCTCCTTCTTCATCCCAGGGATTAGATGGCGGATCGCCTTCTGCATTTCTTCGCCCTGCATATGCAGAGGGTCGGGCGTATGACCAGGCATTAGCGAACGGCTAATCGGCCTGGCTGCTCCATTCGGAGGGCGTCTTGCCGGTTTCGCGGGCAAAGACGCGGGCGAAGACGGTTGGCGATGAGAATCCCGAGAGTTCGGCAACATCCTGCATCTTACGATCCGGGTGCTCGCGCATCAACCGCTTCGCTTCTTCGATGCGGTAGTTCGTGACGAACTGATAGAAAGTGCAACCGTATTCAGAATTTATCAATTGACTCAAATAGGTCCTATTCAACGGCAAAACCTGACGCATATCAATCAGACGGAACTCCGGATTGCAATAGGGCTTTTCTTCTTCCATCCATGCCTCCAGGATCGCCCGATAATCTGCATTGGACTGCTCGGGCTTCTGCTCCGTCTCTTCGGGCTCTTCCTTGATCTGCGGCCGCACGCTGCGCCTCATCTTCCACGGATCGGGACGGAAAAGGATCTGCTCCGTGCTATAACCCATCATCACCACCAGCAGGCACTGCTGCGCAAAAACGATCGGCATCGAAGCCGTGAAGCAAAGAATGATATACAAACAGCAGTTCAGCAGAAACATGATGATATACCGGATGATCCATTCCACACTGATATCATCCATCGAAGAGTAGTTCTCCTCGCACCATTGGCGATACTTGGTGATCTGCGCGCCCAAGAAACTGAGCAGGAAAAGCGGATAGATGGCAATCAGGATCCGGAGGTCGATATGGAAGATCTCATCCAATGCGAAAGCGACTATCACCGGCACCCATTGCAAGAAAGCCCACTTATACGTCATCCATCCCGGACGCAAGACCTCGATCGGATAGAGCAACAGGGTCCACAACAAGACGTTACCCAACAAGATCTCCCAATTGCTCAAACTGATAAAACCCCTGTCCGGTCCGCCGACAAACGAGATCAACTTCATCATCATCAGCGCAGAGCAGACCGCATGCATCGACAATGCAATAATCCAATAAGTACGTGCGCGCATGCCACCCCTATGACATACCATCAGAAAAGTACCATACAAGCACACCGCCGCGATCGCTCCATTCATGATCGCTTGCAGCGCCGAGATATAAAAAACCAAGGGGATAAAGTGTGCTCCCCAATAACAACCCAATACAAATAACAACATCCCTATTCCGAAATAGAATACGGACTTGTAATCCTCGTATAAACTGCGAATATTCATGCTATTTTTTCCTCCCTTTCGCAAAAAACGACTACAAAGGTACTGCTTTTTTAAGATTTATGCAAGTGTTTAGGGTCTTTTTTTACGGAGGGTTGAGACTTTTTTTACATTTAGTGCAACATAAATTTGCGTATATCGGAATTTTTTTGTACTTTTGCACCCGCAAAAGTTTCGAGGAGAAGAGAACAATGGTTTTGAAGGACCCGAAAATAGACAATCCGATTCTTCGTCTGGTGGGCGAAACGGCTGATAACATGGCACTTGAGTGCTATGTGATCGGCGGTTGGGTACGCGACCTGATCCTGCATCGGGAATCCAACGACATCGATATCGTGGTTGTTGGTTCGGGCATCGCCCTCGCGGAAGCCGTAGCTGCCAAGCTGGGCAGGAAAGCGCACCTGGCTGTCTTCAAGACCTACGGTACGGCGCAGGTGAAAGGTGAAAGGTTAAAGGTGAAAGGTGAAAGGATTGATTCTATAGAACTGGAGTTTGTAGGGGCGCGCAAGGAGAGTTATCAGCACGACAGCCGCAACCCCATCGTGGAGGACGGCACCCTCGAGGAGGACCAGAACCGGCGCGACTTCACGATCAATGCCCTCGCCATCTGCCTCAATAAAGAGCGCTACGGCGAGCTGCTCGATCCATTCGACGGCATGGGGGATATGGAGCGCTGCATCATCAAGACCCCGCTCGATCCGGATATCACTTTCTCGGACGACCCGCTGCGTATGATGCGCGCCATCCGGTTTGCTACGCAGTTGGGTTTCAACCTCGATCCCGAGACTTTCGATGCGATCGCGCGCAATAAGGAGCGCATCGGCATCATCACCAAAGAGCGCATTGCCGAGGAGCTGAACAAGATCATCCTCAGCCGCCGGCCGTCCGAAGGCTTCCTGCTGCTGGACAAGACCGGACTGCTGCCCCTCATCTTCCCGGAGCTATCGGCCCTCAAGGGGATCGAAGTCAAGGAAGGCCACGGGCACAAGGATGTGTTCCTCCACACCCTCAAAGTGCTCGATAATCTCGCGGATTCATCGGACAAATTATGGCTCCGCTGGGCGGCATTGCTGCATGATATCGGCAAACCCCGCAGCAAGGCCTTTGACCCGCAAGCCGGATGGACATTCCGCAATCATAATTATATCGGGGCCAAAATGGTGCCGCGCATCTTTGCCAAGATGAAACTGCCGCTCAATGAGAAGATGGAATACGTGCGCAAGATGGTGGACCTCCATATGCGCCCCATCAACCTCATAGAAGATACCGTTACGGACAGTGCGGTACGGCGTCTGCTCTTTGAAGCCGGCGATGACATCGATGACCTGATGCTGCTCTGCGATGCGGATATCACCAGCCGCAATGAGGAGAAAAAAGCCCGATTCCATCGGAACTATCAGCTGGTAAGGGAGAAAATGGTGGAGCTCGAAGAGCGGGACCGTATCCGCAATTTCCAACCCCCTGTGGACGGCAAGGAGATCATGGAGCTCTTCCACCTCGAGCCCTGCTCGCTCGTAGGCGAACTGAAAGCGGCCATCAAAGATGCAATCCTCGACGGCGTCATCCCCAACGACCACGATGCAGCGAAAACTTTTGTACTTGAATTATGGCAGAAGAAACAGAAATAAATGTAGCAGCCGTTTCGTATGGCGAAGAGAACATCATCCACCTCGACGACATGGAGCATATCCGGCGCCGTCCGGGTATGTACATCGGTAAACTCGGCGACGGAGCCCACTCCGACGACGGTATCTACGTGCTCATCAAAGAGAGTATCGATAACTCCATCGATGAGTTCCGTATGGGCGAAGGAAAGATCATCGAAGTGGATGTGCAGGACGGGCGTGTACGCGTGCGCGACTACGGCCGCGGTATCCCCTTGGGTAAACTGGTCGAAGTAGTGAGCGTGCTCAATACCGGCGGTAAGTACGACAGCAAGGCCTTCCATAAATCGGTCGGCCTGAACGGTGTCGGCACTAAAGCCGTCAACGCCCTCTCCTCCTTCTTTGCGGTCGAGTCGTACCGCGACGGCAAGATGCGCCGAGCAGAGTTCGCGCAAGGCAAACTGACCTCCGATACGGACATCGTCGACTATAACGGCCCCGAGAAACGCGGCACCGTCATCGAGTTCGTGCCCGATGACAGCAAAGGCCTTTTCGAGAACTACCGCTTCCGCGATGATTATATCGAGGAGTTGCTGCGTAACTATGCGTACCTCAATACGGGGCTCACGCTGGTCTATAACGGCAAGAAATTCATGTCCAAGAATGGTCTTTTGGACCTGCTCACGGAGAACATGACCGTCAGTCCGCTCTACCCGATCATTCACCTCAAAGGCGAGGATATCGAGATCGCCCTCACGCATACCGACCAGAACGGCGATGAGTATTTCTCCTTTGTCAACGGCCAGCATACCATCCAGGGCGGAACCCACCAGGCAGCCTACCGCGAAGCGATCGGACGTACGATCAAGGAGTTCTTCAATAAGAACCAGGAGCTGGCCGACATCCGAAACGGTGTGGTCGGCGCGATCGCGATCAATGTGGAGGAACCCGTCTTCGAATCCCAGACCAAGGTCAAGTTGGGCTCCAAAGACATGAGTCCGACCGGCGGCGTGGGTATCAATAAGTTCGTCAATGACTTCGTCAAGCAGCATCTGGATAACTACCTGCATAAGAACCCACAGACCGTGGAGGTCATGCTGCAGAAGATCCAGGACTCCGAGAAGGAACGCAAGGCGATTGCCGCTGTCAGCAAAGAGGCACGCGAGCGCACGAAGAAGAACCTCGTCAACAACCCCAAACTGCGTGACTGCCAGATCCACCTCAATGATGCCAAACCTGTCAAGAGCTCCAAAGAGGCGGATGACGATCTGCGGCTCGAGAGTTGCATCTTCATCACCGAGGGTCTCTCCGCATCCGGCTCTATCACCAAGAGTCGCGATGTCCGCACGCAAGCCGTTTTCTCCCTGCGCGGAAAACCGCTCAACTGCTACGGCCTGACCAAGAAAGTGGTGTACGAGAACGAGGAGTTCAACTGCCTGCAGTCGGCCCTCAATATCGAAGACGGCCTGGATGAGCTGCGGTATAACAAAGTCATCATCGCCACCGATGCCGATGTGGACGGTATGCATATTCGTCTGCTGATGCTGACGTTCTTCCTCCAGTTCTTCCCCGATCTCGTGAAGAAAGGACATGTCTATATCCTGCAGACACCCCTCTTCCGCGTCAAGGATAAGAACAACACCATCTATTGCTATTCTGAGGAGGAGCGCCTCAAAGCGATCAATAAGATCAAGACGCCGGAGATCACCCGATTCAAAGGTCTGGGTGAGATTTCTCCCGATGAATTCAAGGGTTTTATCGGTTCCGGCATCCGTCTGGACCAGGTCAGCCTGCGCAAAGAAGACTCCGTGAACGAACTGCTGGCATATTACATGGGTAAGAACACCAACGAACGTCAACAGTTCATCATCGATAACCTTGTGGTCGAAGAAGACAGGGTCGATAATGATGAATTGATGGAATGATGAAATGATGAAATGAAAGCACTCATTGCATTCATAGGGATGGCGGTCGTGATTCTTGCACTCATCGAGATCAATGAGCGCCGCAAGGCAAAGCGTAAAAAAGAGGACTGCCCCAAAGAGCAGTCCGATGCTTCGGCTTGTACCGATTGCAGTCTGGTTGAGCTTTGCGATAAGAAACCTACTGTCTCACAGTGATATGGAAGCAACTCTGCTTCCATTCGTATTTGACGTAGATCTTGCCGGCCCGCTGATGGTTCAGCAGCACCTGTCCCAATACGAGTTTTAAGTTATCCTCGTGCATGTAATCGTGCGTGCACGTCACCTTCTCATACCGCATGTACGCGAGGTCAAAGGTCGTGCCGTAGCAGTGACAACTCTGCGTAGTCGAATTGATATTGCCGCTGCGTTGCAGGTATTTCACATCTTCCTGCGTACGCAGAATACTCGTCACATAGAAGCGATAATGCGGCAAGCCGTTGCGACTTAAGATATCCGCCCACTCGGCGCCTATCGCGTCCAACTCTTTCTTGGCCGACGGAATGAGATAAGGCACGGAGTGCATCAACTCATCCACGATATAGTTCTCATTACTCTTGATTTCAACGAGACTTTTTCGCATACTCGCAGCATCCGCTCTGTCCTTCGGCGGACGCGGCAAACCGATCTTACTTGCTATCGCATGCTGCTTGGACTGCAGGTCGTTGAATTTATCCTTATACTTAAACGTCCGCCCCGGATACGCAACCAGGTGGTCTTTCTCGACCACCTGTTGCTTCACATCTTTATGACTGCATCCTACCAGTAACAGCAGGCACACCAGCCATTTAAATCGACCACTCAAAGCCATCCTTGGTATCTTTGATTTGGAATCCGAGCGCGGTTAGTTCATTGCGGATCTTATCCGAGGTCGGCCAGTCTTTGTTCTGCTTGGCCTGCAGACGGATACCGAGCAGCAGATCGATTGCGCCGTTGAAGGCTTTCTGCTTGCCTTCATCCGCACCCTGCTCCTCCAGACGGAGTCCCAGGATATCGATCGCAAAGGTCTGCCAAACGGCCTTCAGCTCCTTCAGATCCGCCTCGCTGATCGTGCCCTTGCCGTCATGCACGGTGTTGATGGCGCGGGTGCTATCGAACAAGGCCGCAATCACAAAGGGTGTATTCAGATCATCGTCCATCGCTTCGGTACAACGCTGACGCAGACCGGCTACCTCAACGGTCGTTTCTTTGCCTGCCTGCAGTTTTTGTAGTCTTGCATAGGCTTCCTGCATACGCTGCAGTCCTTTCTCGGCGGCCTCGAGGGCTTCGGACGAGAAATCGACCGTCGAGCGGTAGTGGGCCTGCAGGATGAAGAAACGGATCACCATCGGCCCGAAGGGTTTGCTCAGCAGCGGATGATCGCCGCTGAAGAACTGCTCGAGCGTGATGAAGTTATTGTAGCTCTTGCCCATCTTCTTGCCCGCAATCGTGATCATGTTATTATGCATCCAGTAATGCACCGTCTCATGACCCAATGCGGCACAGCTCTGCGCGATCTCCGCCTCGTGGTGCGGGAAGATCAGATCTAGTCCGCCGCCGTGGATATCGAATTGCTCACCGAGGTACTTGGTACCCATCGTGGAGCACTCCATATGCCATCCGGGGAATCCTTCAGACCACGGACTCGGCCAATGCATGATATGCTCGGGCGCCGCTTTCTTCCAAAGGGCGAAGTCATAGCTGTGCTTCTTCTCCTCCTGTCCGTCCAGCTCACGGGTCTCCGTCACGATATCGTTGAGGTTACGACCGGAGAGCTTGCCGTACGGAAAATCCTTAGCGTACTTCTCCACATCCATATAGACGGAGCCGTTGGATACATAGGCATAGCCCTTATCGAGGATACGCTGCACAAACGCGATCTGCTCGATGATATGTCCGCTCGCATGGGGCTCAATCGACGGCGGCAAGACATTCAGCGCCGCCATATCGCGATGGTAGCGGTTGGTGTAATACTGCACCACCTCCATCGGCTCGAGCTGCTCCAGCCGTGCTTTCTTAGCAATCTTATCTTCGCCTTCGTCCGCATCGTGCTCCAGGTGACCCACGTCGGTGATATTGCGCACATAACGCACCTTATATCCCAAAAACTGCAGGTAACGGTACAGCAGGTCGAACGTGATGGCCGGACGGGCATGCCCCAGATGGGCATCGCCGTACACGGTAGGACCGCAGACATACATGCCTACGTGTCCCTCGTGCAAGGGTTTGAACGTTTCTTTGAAACGTGTGAGTGAATTATAAATCTCCAGCATTAGAGCAAAGTCTTCGGATCCAGGTTATTCTTCTCGATGTCTTTGAAATAATTGAAGGTACCCACCTTGAGTTCCTCGCAAGCAGCCTCGTCGCAAACGATGATGCCGTGCTGGTGCATCTGCAGCATCGATACGGTCCACATGTGCGAGATCGGCTCCTCAATCGCATGCTGCAGCGCACGCGCTTTGTTATGGCCGTTCACCATGATGAGCACTTCCTTCGCATCCATCACCGTACCTACACCTACGGTGAGGGCAGTTTTAGGCACTTTATTCACATCATTATCGAAGAAACGGCTGTTGGCAATGATGGTGTCCGTGGTCAGCTCTTTCTTACGCGTACGGCTGGTGAGCGACGAACCCGGCTCGTTGAACGCGATATGACCGTCGGGACCGATACCGCCCAGGAACAAGTGGATACCGCCGATATTGCGGATCTTCTCCTCGTAACGGGCGCACTCAGCAGCCAGGTCATCTGCATTACCATTCAGGATATTGACATTCTCCTTGCGGATATCAATATGGCTGAAGAAATTATTCCACATGAAGCTATGGTAACTCTCCGGATGATCCTCGGCCAAGTTCACATACTCATCCATATTGAAGGTCACCACATTGCGGAAGGACACCTTACCGGCTTTATTCAACTTGATCAACTCGCGGTACATACCCAGCGGCGAAGAACCGGTCGGAAGACCCAATACGAAAGGTTTACTCTCCTTGGGATCAAACTCATTGATACGTTTTGCTACATAGTTCGCAGTCCACTGACTGAGCAGGTCATACGAAGGTTCGATAATTACTCGCATACTATTTTAGTTTTTTTAATTATTTTCAGGCTAAATTAGCCCTTTTTCTCGTGCTTAGTGCACTCGATTAAAAAGCGCTGCAAAATTACTGCTTTTTTTTGATATATGCAAAAAAAACATATAATTGTGCTCATTTTTTTCTATGCCACATTGAACTGACTGCCGCCGATGAACTCGCGTAAGATCGAAGTGCGGGGGATATAAGAAGCCTCCAGACGCTCGAAGAAACTCAGGTAATAGAGCAGCTGCTCCGCCACTTTGTATTCCTCCGCCGCAGCCGGCACTGTCTGCAAAGCTGTCTCCACCGTATTGCGGATCGCCGGCAACTCATACAGCATCGAGGTGTCGAACTGGGCATCCGCCCGGTCGCGGAAAGGTTCAATCCATTTCTCCTCTCCTTCCCGCACATCGGCCCAACCGGCGATAGTCTGGATCGGCGTTTTGCCCCGGGTACGATAGTCCCGGCTCATGCGGCGCAGCAGCCGATGCACATAGGTCGGGATCCATGTCTCGCCGTCCAAGGAAACCGGACTCATCGGAGCGGCAAAGATCTTATACTTGTATTTATCATCCAGATGGGCCGTCAGGATCGGATTGAGGGCATGGATACCTTCCATCACCAGCACCGCCTCATTCTCCAGCGCCAAGGTCTCCCCCGGATACTCACGACGCTCTTCGGCGAAGTTGAAGGTCGGCAGCTCGATCTCTTTGCCTGCCACCAGGGCCTTGAGGTCCAGCTCCAACTGCTCCAGATCGATCGCATAAACCGACTCATAATCCTTGCTTCCATCGGGCTTGAGTGGCGTGAGCGTTCCGTTCAGATACCAGTTATCGAGCGACAAAGCCACAGGTTGCTTGCCCTGTGCGAGCAACTCCAGACAGAGCTTATGACTCGTACTGGTTTTTCCGCTGGACGAGGGTCCTGCAATCAGCACTACCTGCACATCCCGTTCGCATATCTCGCGGGTGATACGGGCCAGCTGCTCGGCATGGTAGTTCTCTCCTTCGGCCACCAACTGCGGGGCTTGTCCGGACTCAATCATCTCATTGATGTACGCCACACGGCGTTTTTCTTCAGCTATCATATCGGATCTATATCTATGATTATTTTTGTGTTTTTATTCGATTTCATCGAAGAAATATGGTCAATTGCTTCCTGTACCCGCCGCTTGGCTTCCGCCATATTGGCGCCACTCTCGATACGCAGCGTCAACTCACGCAGCGTATACGCCTGCACGCGCTCCACAGGCGGGATGATGACGCCGGACACGCGGTGGGCAAAGATACGCAGCAGGTAGGATTGCAGGTCGGACGCCGCCTTATGTACCCGTACCCCGTTATGGTCGCGTAACTGGATACGGATCATGCGGTAGAACGGCGGATAGTTGAAATGCTGCCGATCGGCGATCTGCTGCTCATAGAGCGCGGCGTAGTCATGACGTTTGACCATCGCCAGCACCGCGTTCTGCGGATCGAAGGTCTGGATCCATACTTCACCTTTGGTGCCCTTGCGGCCTGCCCGTCCTGCCACCTGCTCGAGCATCTGGTATGCCCGCTCGTAGGCCCGGAAGTCGGGTTGGTTAAACAGCGGATCGGCATTGAGCACCGCCACCAGACGCACATCGTCGAAATGCAGGCCCTTGGTGATCATCTGCGTTCCGACCAAGATGTCGCATTCGTGATTGGCAAAGGCATTGATGATATCCTGGTAAGCCGACTTATTACGGGTCGTATCCAAATCCATGCGCAGCACCCGTGCTTCGGGAAAGAGAGCCTGTATCTCATCTTCGATACGCTCCGTACCGAAACCGATCGCCTTCAGTTCCCCGCCGCAGTGCGGACAGACAGGAGGAACCGGCATACGGTAGCCGCAGTAATGGCAGCGTAACTCATGCTCGCGTTTATGATAAGTCATCGCCACATCGCATTGCACGCAACGGGGCGGCTGACCGCACGACGTGCACTGTATCTGCGGGGCATACCCGCGGCGGTTCTGAAAGAGGATCACCTGCTTATGGTCCGCCAGACACTGACGGATGCTATCCACCAGCGGGTCGGAGAAATGATCGTACATCTCCTTGCGTTCGTACTGCCGCTTAAGATCCACCAGACGGATCTCCGGCAGTTCTACCCCGCCGAACCGTTCGGTCAGGCTGACCAGGCCGTACACGCCTTTCTTGGCGAAATAATATGACTCGATCGAGGGCGTGGCTGAACCCAAGAGCACCTTGGCCCCATGGATCTTGGCGGTCATGATCGCCGCTGCCCGTGCATGATACCGGGGGTTGGGCTCCGCCTGCTTATAACTCGGATCATGCTCCTCATCCACGATCACCAATCCGATATTCGGAATAGGCAGGAAGATCGCACTGCGTGCGCCCAAGACCACGAAGTTATCTGTGATTTGTGATTTGTGATTGTTGATTTGGTTGTATCGCTGCTCACGCTCGAAATCGGTGAAACGGCTGTGATAAACGATCAGCTTATCGCCGAAGATCAACTGCAGACGCGTAGTCAGTTGGGTCGTGAGGGCGATCTCCGGCACGAGATAGAGCACGTTCTTGCCTTGCTTCAACTGCTGCTCAATCAGATGGATATAGATATCCGTCTTCCCGCTCGAAGTCACACCGTGCAGCAGCACGATATCCTTGCCCTTGGACCAGAATGTACCGATGGATTCGGCACTTTTCGCCTGTGCGGGAGACAACGCGTGCATGGGTTCAATAGGTCCGCTATAGGGTGCAATCCCTTTGCGTGCCCGCTTTGGCGGATCCACCAGGCGCTTATCCAAACCACCCGGTAAAGCCGCTGCCATCACTTCGCCCAAGGAACACATGTAATAGCCGCTCATCCATTGCCATAACTGCAACTGCTCGGCACTCACCGTCGGCGCCGTATCCACTACCGATGAAATCGGACGAATCTTATCCTTGAATGCCTCATCGATAGGTTCCGTATGCTCGCGCAGCACGACCCCGCGCAGCTCTTTCTTGAGCAGCGGCACGATCACCCGCGTACCCGGTTCGGGCATAGACAAACCATCCGGGATGCTATAGGTATAACAATCTCGGATGGCTAAAGGTAATATGATATCAACAATTCTCACTCGCTATCGCCTTGTTATAGCACTCGCGGCAGAGGGGTTCATAACTGTCTGTTTCACCCAATAACACCCGTTTGTCGGAAGCTACCAGACGGTGGCTGACGTAGGCCAGATCCCCGCAGTTCACGCAGATAGCATGAGTCTTATACACATCATCGGCGATCGCCATGAGGGCCGGCATAGGTCCGAACGGAACACCCTTGAAGTCCATATCCAAACCCGCACAGATGACGCGGATACCGCGATCTGCCAACTGGCGGCATACATCCACGATACCCATATCGAAGAACTGCGCCTCGTCGATACCGACTACGTCGATATCATCCACCATCAGCAGGATATTCTGACTGCTGTCCACGGGCGTGGACTGGATGACATTGCGGTCATGGGAAACCACATCCTCCTCGCTATAACGCACGTCGATAGCGGGCTTGTAGATCTCCACGCGCAACTTGGCAAACTTAGCCCGTTTCATACGGCGGATGAGTTCTTCGGTCTTGCCGCTGAACATCGATCCGCAAACTACTTCGATGGATCCTTTCCGTAATACGGGTCCTTTGGTGTCTCGTTCAGAAAACATATGTCAATTCAATTTAATATCCTGTGCATTCATCTGCAATGTACTTCTACCGCGGTAACTATTCTCCTCCAGATAGAAACAGATATCGATGCTGTTGCCGTTCTGCAGATGAGTGGCTTTGTCGCCTTGTCCGAAAGCGATGCCGTCCATCGCTACCACCTGATCCGTCAGATCCAGATGCAGATGGCGTCCGTCGCTCACCGCGCGCGTGTTGCGATTATTTATCAGGTGGCGGCATAAGAAGAGCGGACGTTCGTTGGCCGGTCCGAAAGGCTCGAGACACTGCAGGATCTTATACATCTTCCAGTTCATATCCTCCAGGTTCACTTCCGCCTCCACCTCCAGCGTCGGACACTGCTGGTCAGGCGTGATATGGGCCGCCACATACTCCTCGAACCGCCGCTTGAACTCCGGCAGGTCGGCCTTGTGCATACTCAGTCCGGCTGCGAACTTATGCCCGCCGAAATTGGTCAGCAGATCCCGGCAGGAATCAATCGCCGTATAGATATCGAAATCGCTCACCGAACGGGCACTGCCGCTGATGATATCATCATCCCCGGCCGTAAGCACGATAGTAGGCCGATACCAAGTCTCGGTCAGACGGCTGGCGGCGATACCTACCACCCCTTTGTGCCAATCGGGCGAGAAGACGACCGTCGTATGCTTATTCGCATTCTCCGGATCGGCCTCTAACATCGCCAAGGCTTCATCGGTGGTGGCGGAATCAAAATCCCGGCGGTCCTGATTATAGGAATCGATATCCTGGGCAAACCGGTAAGCGGCTTCCGCATCATCGGAGATAAGCAAGCGCACGGCCTCCGCACCGCTCTTGATGCGTCCTGCCGCATTGATACGCGGCCCTATCTTATACACCAGATCGGACATCGTGATGGTCTTGCCTTCGATACCTGCCACCCGCATGATCGCCTGCAGTCCCACGGACGGCCGCGCATTGAGTGCACGCAGACCGTAGAAAGCCAGGATGCGGTTCTCCCCCGTCAAGGGCACGATATCGCTCGCGATAGACATGGCAAGCAATGGCAAGAGTTGATAGACCTCCTGCGGCGCGATTCCTCGGCGCTGGGCATAAGCCTGCACCAGTTTGAAACCCACGCCGCAACCGCTCAGTTCCTTGAAGGGATAATGGCAGTCGGCCCGCTTCATATTCAGCACCGCCACGGCACGAGGCGTCACCTCGCCCGGCGTATGATGATCGCAGATGATGAAGTCCACACCGAGGCTATTGGCGTACTCCATCTTATCGACCGCTTTGATACCGCAGTCCAGAGCAATGACGAGGGAACAACCTTTCTCTTTGGCCGTATCGATACCCTTGGTGGAGATACCGTAACCCTCCGTATAGCGATCGGGGATATAATAGATGAGGTTATCCGTCTGGGTGCGCAGGAACGAGTACATCAGCGCCACGGCTGTGGTGCCGTCCACATCGTAGTCGCCATACACCATGATCCGCTCATGGGTATCAATAGCACGGCATAGCCGGTCGACTGCCGCTCCCATGTCCTGCATCAGGAAGGGATCATGCAGACTGTCCAGCGACGGACGGATGTACGCCCGCGCTTCCGCAGCCGTACGGATACCGCGACCGGCCAAGATACGCCCCGCTACTTCACTGATCTCCAGCTCCGTAGAGAGTCGCTCTGCCGCCGCCTGCTCCTCCGCCGTCAGTTCCCGAATATGCCACCTATACCCAATCACCTTTACTTCTTAGCTTCGCACGATTATTTCTTCCCCTTCTTCTCTCCGCCTGCGGCGATCTGTTCGCGCATCGCAGTATCGGCCTGCATATTTTGCATGCGATAATAATCCATGATACCGAGGTTACCGTTGCGGAAGGCCTCAGCCATAGCCTGCGGCACGAGCGCTTCGGCCTCAATCACTTTGGCACGCGCCTCCTGTGCTTTGGCTTTCATCTCCTGCTCGGATGCAATAGCCATCGAACGACGCTCCTCGGCCTTCGCCTGGGCGATATTCTTATCCGCCTCAGCCTGGTCCATCTGCAATTGTGCACCGATATTCTTACCTACGTCGATATCTGCGATATCGATCGAGAGGATCTCGAAAGCCGTACCGTCATCCAGACCCTTGGAGAGCACTAATTTACTGATGGAATCGGGGTTCTCCAGCACCATCTTATGACTCTCGGCACTACCGATCGAGCTGACGATACCTTCACCTACACGGGCCAGGATCGTATCTTCACCGGCACCTCCGACGAGCTGCTTGATATTCGCACGCACCGTCACACGCGCTTTGGCAATCAACTGGATACCGTCTTTCGCTACAGCCGTAACCGGCGGGGTATCAATCACCTTGGGGTTCACCGACATCTGTACGGCCTCGAATACATCACGACCGGCCAGGTCGATAGCCGTAGCCATCTGGAAAGGCAGGGCGATACCGGCCTTGGATGCCGAGACGAGGGCATGCACCACGCGCTCGATATGGCCGCCGGCAAGGTAATGGGCCTCCAATCCGTCACGCTTGACATCCGTCAAACCGGCCTTATGCGCCTCGATCATACAGTTCACGATCTTTGCGGGTGGCACCTTACGGATACGCATGAGGAAGAGCTGAACCAGACTGATATGCACACCGCTCACTACGGCATTGATCCATAGCATGAACGGCACATAATACAAAAAGATGAAGACACCGATCGTGATGAGCACGATCAGGATCAATTCAAGAACACCGAAACCTTCCATAGTATTTCCAATTTATGATTTATGATTTATGATTTTTGTTTTTCTTCTTTCTTCAGCTTATTATTCGCCAACTCGACATGGCTGTCGATCTTGGAATCCAGCGCCATCTTATCCAGCGCCTTGCTGCGCAGAAAACCCCAGATAGCCAATGCCGTCACCAGCACACAGGCACCCAAAGTGATCAAACCCGCCATCTGACCCAACTTGATCCATGCCAATACCACAGCGCCTGCCAGAAAAGCAAAACCGCTGACACCCGCAATGCCGAAACCCGGCAAAAGGAACATCTCCATTAATAATAACGCGACGCCCGCGAGCACTAATAATACGACTAAAAAAGTATTCATGCAAGTGTTTTTGATAAAAAATTTACAACTATTTTTTCAAAATCCGGTGCAAAGATAATAAATATCTTTGATATATGCAAGCGAACAAAAAAAAATTTGCATAAATAAATTAATTATACTACTTTTGCAGCCGTTTTTGGTGGTCACACCTTATTATTATACGCAAATGAGTAAAAATTTGGTTATAGTAGAGTCTCCGGCGAAAGCCAAGACGATTGAAAAATTTCTCGGTTCGGATTACCATGTACTGAGCAGTCAGGGGCATATCCGCGATATCGAACCGGTGGGTAAGAACTCGATGGGTATCGATTTTGACAATAATTACCAACCCCATTATGCTATCGATGCCAAGAAAGAGCATCTGATCGAGCAGTTACGCAAAGAAGTGAACAAAGCGGATACCGTTTGGTTGGCTTCCGATGAAGATCGCGAGGGAGAAGCAATTGCCTGGCATCTGAAGGAAGTGCTGGGTTTGGATAAGAAAGATACGAAGCGTATCGTCTTTCACGAGATCACCAAGACCGCTATCCAGGAAGCGATTGCGCATCCGCGGGATATCAACTATAACTTAGTGAACGCCCAGCAGGCACGTCGTGTGCTGGACCGTATCGTGGGATTTGAGTTATCACCCATCCTTTGGAAGAAAGTGACCACGGGTCTTTCGGCCGGTCGGGTACAGAGTGTAGCAGTACGTCTGATCGTGGAGAAAGAGCGCGAGATAGAGTCCTTCCGCGCCTCGTCCGCTTACCGCATTTTTGCCGATTTCATCGGAGTAAATCCGGGTGATGCATCGGTGCTGAAATGCGAACTGAACCATCGTTTTTCGCATAAGAAAGATGCGGTGGATTTTCTGCAGAGTCTGAATAGTTCGATGTTCATCGTACGCGATGTGCAGCGCAAACCCACTACCCATATTCCGGCACCGCCGTTCACCACTTCGACCTTGCAGCAGGAAGCGGCCCGCAAACTGAAGTTCACCGTCTCCAAGACCATGCGTCTGGCGCAGTCGCTCTATGAATCGGGAAAGATCACCTATATGCGTACCGACTCGGTGAACCTCTCCACCCTGGCGCTTGCCACCTCTAAAGAGGTGATCACCGAGCAGTTCGGTGCCAAGTACGCCCGTACGCGCCAATTCCATACCAAATCCAAGGGGGCGCAAGAGGCACACGAGGCCATCCGTCCGACTTATATGAATGTCACCACCGCCGGAGCTAACCGCGATGAGCAGCGCTTGTATGAACTGATCTGGAAACGCACCATCGCCAGCCAGATGGCCGATGCAGAGAGCGAAAAAACGACCATTGAGGTTTCGGTACACGGCTCCAAATATGCGTTTGTAGCTACAGGTGAAGTGATCACTTTTGACGGTTTCACCCGCGTCTATGTGCAATCGACGGATGAGGCAGAAGAAGAACGCCGTATCCTGCCGGCCATGTCCAAACGCGAACGTCTCAAACTGGCCAATGCCGAAGCTGTGCAGACCTATGCCAAACCGCCGTTCCGCTATAATGAAGCGACATTGGTGAAGCGCATGGAAGAACTCGGCATCGGACGTCCTTCCACCTATGCCACCATCATCGAGACCATCCAGCATGTCAAATATGTGGAGAAAGGATCGATCGCCGGTCAGAAACGCGATGTGACCATCCTCACTCTCAAGAACGGCGAGATCAACGAGCACTCCAAAGCGGAACTGTACGGCGCGGAGACGCAACGCTTGTTACCTACCGACTTGGGCCGGATCACCAATGACTTCCTGGTAGATAACTTCCCCTCTATCCTCAGCTATGACTTCACGGCACACGAGGAAGAGCAGTTCGACCGCATCGCAGTCGGCAAAGTGGACTGGACCAAGACCGTAGATAGTTTCTACAAGACCTTCGAACCCCTACTTTCTTCGATTCCATCGGGAAAAATGAGCGGTCGTCTCCTGGGTACGGACCCCGCTACGGGACAGGTGGTTTATGCCAAGATCAGCAAGATCGGCCCCTGCGTACAGTTGGGTGACTCCGCGGATGCCAAGCCCAAGTTCGCGAGCCTGAAGAAAGGGCAGTCGCTCTTCTCGATCACCCTCTCGGAAGCCTTGGAGCTCTTTAAAACCGCCCTGCCCTATACCTTGGGCGAATACGAAGGTAAGGAGATCATCGTAGGAGAAGGAAAATACGGACCCTATATCCATTATAACAACGCGTATATATCCATCCCGCGCGGTGTGGATCCGCTTAAGATCACAATAGCCGAAGCAATCGCACTGGTGATCCAGAAGAAGGAAACCACTACACCGATTCATCAATGGGGCGATATTCAGGTGCTCAACGGTCGATATGGCGCCTATATCCACACGCCGGAAGGTAATTATCAGATAGCCAAAGGAACGAACTTAGAAGCACTTTCGGAAGCCGATGTACGGGAAATTATGGCAAAAAATGAGCCAATTAAGCCCGGAAAACACAATTTCCGCAAAAAAAGTGCAAAATAATTTGCGTATATCAAAAAAAAGCAGTACCTTTGCACCCGCTTTTGAAATTTCGAGAAAATTTGCGCCAGCAAATAATCGAGATTTCGAGTAGCGAAATCGAGAAGTAGCGCAGTTGGTAGCGCACTACGTTCGGGACGTAGGGGTCGGGTGTTCGAGTCACCTCTTCTCGACAAAAGAGTCATCATTACGATGGCTCTTTTTGTTTCGAGGGACTCAAACATCCCGTGTTCTCCGCCGCTTCGCTCTGTTGTATATTTCAAAAATTATTTGTATCTTTGCCGCCGATTTGACATCTAAGGTATGGAATAAGGCAGAGCGCTCTGTGGTTTAAAACCGTAATCGACGTTTCGTCCCCATCCCTTATACATCTTCAAAACTGGATAGTTCATTGGGACATAGATCCCGCATTTGCAACGATAGTGTTTAGATGTATCGGATGTGCAATCAGTACAATAAATCAAGTATCGCTATGACTTATATTGGCATTGACGTTAGCAAGGATTCGTTCGTAGCAGCTTATCCTGCAAAGAGTGGTTACACCACTAAGTCCTTCCAGAACACAGCAAGTGGTGTGCACAAGTTTATCTCCTCACTACCTAATGAGTGTCATTGTGTAATGGAGGCAACTGGTAACTACAGCATGCTTCTTCTCTATCTTCTCCAAGAAAAAGGCATTCCTGCCAGTATGGAGAATCCGCAGAAGATTAAGCACTTTGCTCGTGCTATGCTTAGTACTACTAAGACAGACGAGATAGATGCTAAACTGATTGCTCTGTATGGCGAAAAAATGAATCCTGCGTCATACAAGATTCCCTCAGAGAGCGTTCTGCTGCTTAAGCAGAAACGCACTGTCCTTAGGCAACTTAAGAAACAGTTAACGATGATGACAAATATGCAACATTCGTTCACTGCTCTACCTAAACAAGACCCTGCCAGTAAAGTAGCATTGGAGCAAACCATTAAGTTTCTACGCAAGCAAATCTCCAAACTTGAAGAAGAGATTACTAACATCTCCAATAAGGAGTTTAGACACCAAATGGCTCTCCTTACATCTATTAAAGGCATAGGCGATGAAATTGCTTCTGCGCTCATAATAGCTACCGGTGGGTTTACCTATTTTAGCAGTGCTAAGCAAATATCCAGATTCCTTGGGCTTTGTCCCACTTATCAGCAATCTGGTACGTCAGTCAATGTCAAAGGTCACATTAATCGCAATGGTGATACATATTTGCGTAGTCAATTGTATATAGCAGCTGTCTCTTCTATTAGATTTAATACGGCTTGCAGAGAAATTTTTGAGCGTTTGAAAGCAAATGGGAAATCCGGCAAGGTTGCCATCATTGCTGTTGCAAACAAACTTATCCGTCAAGCATTTGCTGTCGTTACCAACAATCGACCTTATGAGGATGGGTATGTATCATCTTTAGCAAAATAATCATTTTTTGTAACTTTTTTAATATAGTTCGTCGATTATTGTGACCTACAATCTTCTTATCTCATTTCATTCGAACGATTATTGCCGGTCGGCAATTTTCGAGTCACTCTTCTCGACAAAAGGATGGTCAAACGGCCATCCTTTTTGTTTTGCTACTGCAGCATCATCATTGCTTTTTGGAGTGCGGCGATGAAGGCATCGACATCGGTTTTGTCATTATAGAGACCGAAGGACACGCGAACTGTTCCGGGGACTCCCAAGGCATCGATAAGGGGTTCGGCACAATGGTGTCCGGTTCGTACGGCTACCCCTTGCTGATCGAGCAGCGTACCTACATCGAACGGATGGATAGCTCCCACATTGAAACTGATCACGCCGGCTTTGGGTTGGCCTACCGCATACACCTTACATCCCAAACCCGCTAACTGCTGCTCGCAGTATTCGGTCAGCTCTCGTTCATGCGCTTCGATCGCCTCCCAACCGATAGCGGAGATATAGTTGATGGCTTTATGCAAAGCATACGATCCCACGAAATTAGGAGTGCCGGCTTCAAACTTATAGGGCAACTCATTATAGGTAGTACCGCTCCAGCGCACATGGTTGATCATCTCACCTCCGCCTTCATGCGGCGGCAGCTTTTCGAGCCACTCCCGCTTACCATAGAGCACACCGATACCCGTCGGACCGTATAGCTTATGCCCGGAGAAAACGAGGAAATCGCAGTCCAGCGCCTGCACATCCACACGCAGATGGGGAACCGACTGCGCACCATCGAGGCAAACGGGTATCCCACGCGCATGCGCGATCCTTATTATATTTTCTACGGGTTGGATCGTTCCCAGTACATTGCTTACATGGGCGATACTGACGAGTTTGGTTTTGTCATTCAGCATGGCTTCGAATGCCGCCATATCAACTGTCAGATCGTCGCGCAAAGGGATATGCCGCAGCGTAGCTTTCTTTCGCTCGCAGAGCATCTGCCAAGGCACGATATTGGAATGGTGCTCCAAACCGCTGACGATGATCTCATCGCCTTCGTGGATATACGCTTCGCCAAAGGAGAAGGCAAGGGAATTGAGGCTGTCTGTCGTACCCTTGGTAAAGATGATCTCATCGCTACTGCGGGCGTTGATGAAGGATGCCACGGCTTGGCGGGCCTCCTCATGATGGGCAGTGGCCAATTGACTGAGATGATGCACACCGCGGTGGATATTGCTATTCCAGTGACTGTACGCTTCCACGATAGCATCGATCACCGCTTGGGGTTTCTGACTCGTGGCCGCATTATCGAGGTATACCAGCGGACGGCCGTGTACCTGCTCTTTCAATATCGGAAAATCTTGTTTATACATACACAATTATATATTCGATAGCCCTCTTAGGCGGAGGCCGCTTCTCCCGATTAACGGGAGAACGCTCCGGGTCTGTAGTTACTTTCTTCCAAAATAATTTGTGCATCGGGTTCAGCCATGAGCGCCTGCAGACTGACTTCCGGATGCTGCTCCATATAGGACTGCACGATACGCCAGCCGAGCCATATACCGAGGCGACCGGGGGCATCTTGGGACACTTCGGAGGTGAAAGGACCGTCGTTGAGATAACTGGTCAGCACCAGACTCTCGGTTTTGAATAGGTCCCGCTTATCCATCACGAGGTGCCATATATCCCGCTCGTACCGTTCGCACCATTGCCACTGCGCTTTGGTCCATCCCATCACTTCGTATCCTGGCAACTGATCGAAGATCTGCGCCGTGAGATACATCACCTTTCCGCGATAGATCATCTGGTCCAGCAGCCGACTCTTGGTACTCGTATAAGGGATGGTGCGGAAAAGATACGCGCTGATGATATCCACCGGGATGCACTCGGGCCGCATGGTCTGCTTCTGATAGTCATACACCACGCGGTTGTAGTACTCATAATCGGAACCGAGGTACATGTCCGCTCCGATGCCGATGAGCTCGTCATTGAAATAGATCGGGGTCTGAAAACCCGAGATGAAAAGGTATATCGCCGGAATCTCGGTGTCGGGATAGAGATGACGGATACGCGCAAAGGCTTTGCCTAAGGCCTGCTCCAAGGCATGCACATCGGCAAACACCTCCTGTTCGCGGGCATTGGTTTGCTTGAATCCATAAAGCGTATCATTGAGGAAGAGCGGCAGTTGGCGCTCCAGAAAAGCCGTATCGGCAGAGGGGATGCCGAGGATATCTTCCACCCAAAGGGACATGAAAGCAGGATACTCGTCATAGAGCACCCGGATATCTTGGGCCACGGTCTTCTCCTGCACATTCAGCAGGGCCTTGTCAAAACGCACGATGTCGATTTGCTCCGATTCCAACGAACCTTTCGGCCAATAGTTCCGTCCGCGCTGACAGGCCGTCAGTGCAAGAATGGAAAGCCCTATAACCCATAACCTATAACCCATAACCCTTATCCTTTTATCACTCCATCGTGGATCTCTATGATGCGGTCGGCCATGGAAGCCAGATCCTTGTCGTGCGTGACGAGCAGGATCGTTTGTCCGTATTGCTTGCGCAACTGCAGGAGCAGTTCGCTCAGCTCGCGTTTGTTCTTCTCATCCAAGCTACCGGTGGGTTCGTCCGCTAAGATGATATCGGGACTCATCATCAGAGCCCGCGCAGCTGCCACGCGTTGCTTCTCGCCACCGGAGAGGGCATTGGGTTTATGCTGCAGACGATCGCCCAGACCCAAGTCCCGCAACAGTTTCTCGGCACGGGCACGATAGGATGACTCCTTCTCCCGCGCAATCATCGCAGGGATGCAGACGTTCTCCAAGGCTGTGAATTCCGGCAAGAGTTGATGGAACTGGAAGATGAATCCGATATGCTTATTCCGGAAGGCCGCCAGTTCGCGATCCTTGAGCGCAAAGACATCGGTGCCATCGATGAGCACCTGCCCTTGCGTGGGGCGGTCCAGAGTACCTATGATCTGCAATAAGGTGGTCTTGCCGGCACCGGATTTACCGATGATGGCTACGATCTCGCCTTTATTCACCTGCAGGTCAACTCCCTTGAGAACCTCGAGCGATCCGAAAGATTTGTGTATGTTTTTTACCTCTATCATACGTTAAATAGGGTTATTTCGCATAAAAATGCATATTTGGATGCAAAAAAATGCTCAAAAATTTGGTCAATTCAAAAAAAAGCAGTACCTTTGCACCCGCTTTTGACGAAAAGGCGCATTTTGGCGGGATAGCTCAGCTGGTTAGAGCGCATGATTCATAATCATGAGGTCCCCAGTTCAATCCTGGGTCCCGCTACAAACCACTCCATCGAGTGGTTTTTTTATGATTATGAATCATGAGGTCCCAAGTTCTTATCTCTCTTTGTTCGAACGATTATGGTGCGAGCACCATTTTCAATCCTGGGTCCCGCTACGAAGCATCACCTACACGAGGTGGTGCTTTTTTAGTTGATCCATCTGCCGTTTATCATCCGCTTCACGGAGCGACTGGCGTTTATCATAGGTATGCTTACCCTGGCAGATGGCGATCTCCATCTTGGCCAGGCCGCGTTCGTTGATGAAAAGCTCCAGCGGAATGATGGTTTTACCCGTCTCTTTGGTAGCCCGCTCTATCTTGCGTATCTCGCGCCGCTGCAGCAGCAGTTTGCGATCGCGCTTGGCTTCATGGTTCGCATACGAACCGAAGCGGTACTCCGCAATATGCATCTGCTTGACGTACATCTCCCCATGCTCCACTGCGCAATAGGAGTCCACAAGGGAAGCTTTACCCTCCCGGATGGACTTGATCTCGGTTCCGAATAACTGGATACCGGCGGTATAGCGATCGAGGATGATATACTCGAACTTCGCCCGCTTATTCAATATCTTGACATCACTCTTCACTTTCACTTATGCTTTCCACTTTAGGCTTTCCGCTATCCACCTTGCGGTATTTCTTCTGGCGCTGCTCCCAACGCTCGCGGGCGTACTGCTGCATATCGATGACGGTATCGTTCTCATCGATGATCTCGAGTCCGAAGATGGTCTCGATGATATCCTCGAGGGTGAGGATACCGACGAACATACCGTATTCATCGATGATCTGGGCGATCTGGCTCTTCTGCTTGAGCATCGAATCGAAGATGGTGCCGAGCGTCAGATCCTGGTCGAAGGCCGGCAAGGCACGCTTGATACTGCCGAGGGTCTTGCGGAAATGATCTTCGGTCAGATCCTCGAGCGCATCATTGCGCAAGATATACCCCGTGATATACTCCGGTGCCTCGGGTTTATAGAGCGGAATACGGGAGAAATGGTCGTATTCATCATTGTCATAGTACGCCCGTAGGGTCATATTCTCAGGCGCTATCTTGGCCACCACACGCGGGGTCATGACATCATAGGCATGGATGGTATCGAGGCGCATGAGATTGGAGAAGATCTTATTCTCATCCTCATCCACCACACCTTCCTCTTCGCCTACGTTCACCATGGCCAGCACTTCTTCGCGCGACACGGAGGGGTCATCCTCGTTATCGGGGAACATGCGGGTGATGAGCTCCACCAGCAGCACAAACGGATAGAGGATATAGATGAGGGCATGGATGATACGGGCGGTGATACCCATCAGCTCGCGCCAATAGGTGGTACCGATCACTTTCGGGATAATCTCGCCGAAGATAAGGATGAGCATCGTGACGCATGCCGAGATGAGGCCGAACCATTTGGATCCGAAGACTTGCGTAGCCTGCATACCGACACCGGCAGCGCCGATGGTGTTGGCAATCGTATTGAGGGCCAGGATAGCAGCAAGAGGACGACCTGTGTCATCCTTGTATCTCGCCATCAGTTTGGCCGGTTTATAGCCCTCATCCTCACGTAAATTAATATAACTGAGCGACGTGGACATGAGCACCGACTCCAGGACGGAGCATAGAAAACTGATGCCCATTGCGCCGAATAAAAATACCAATAATAATCCCATAATCTTTTGCCCTCAGGCACACTATTCCAAAATATGGCACAAAGGTACTGCTTTTTTTTGACATACGCAAGTATTTTTGTCAAAAAGACAAAAAAAGTACGCATCCGAAGTGTAATGAACCCAAAAAGTTTTGTGTTTAACTTTTGGGGTTCACTTCAATACCGCCTACACGGAGGCCTCTGCTTTTCTCTGTCCGCGCAGTGGATAAGCTTTGCGGAGCGATTCAAAAGCCGTAGGATCGGCTTTGAGCGAATCGGAGATTCGGGCGATCCAGCCGGGGGCTGAGTCGCCTTTTTTATGGGAGATGTCGAGATATCGAGATGTCGAGATATCGATAGGGGCTAAGCCAAACTCCTGCGCGATGGCATCGAAGCACATCTGCGAAGCATTGCGTTTGCCTTCGACCGAATATCCGGCGATATGCATGGAGGCCAAGAGCGCATGCTGCAGCACTTCTGAATGGATAGCGGGTTCATTCTCCCAGGTATCCAGGATATAGGGATGTCCGCTGCGTAATAATGCCTCTTCATCCACTACCCCGCCACGCGAGGCATTGATGATAAGAGCACCGGGTTTGCATTGATTCAGGAATGCTGCATCGCATAGATGCCGGGTGGAATTATCCAACGGCACATGGAAAGTGATGATATCGCTATTTTGTGCGAGTTCATCGAGCGAAACACCTATTCCTTTTGGCGGATCGTTGAGGAGCACATGCATGCCGCGACGCTCTGCCATCTTAGCTACCAGACTTCCCACATGACCGACTCCGACTACGCCGATAGTCGGCGTATTGGTCATTGGTAATTGGTCATTGGTAATTTCATTCAACGCTTCTTCGATATAATCGCAGACAGCTTGGGCATTGCAACCCGGACAGGACATCCAACGGATGCCATGCGATTCGCAATAGGCTGCGTCGATATGATCAAAACCGATAGTGGCCGTACAAACCAAACGAACACGCGAACCGCTCAATAAAGCTTCGTTTACTTTCGTACGCGTGCGCACGATAAGCACATCGGCATTGCGCACAGCCTTTGCATCGATTTCTTCCGGTTTCAACGGAATAATCTCCACTTGAGGCCATGCCTTTTGCACAGCCTCAAGCAGAAACGGAATATGTGCGTCAAAAACGATTCTCACGCGTACTTGATATTATCAATGAGGCGTACCGGACCACAATAGACGGTGACACAACCGATAGCATGATCAAAAGTATCGGTCGGCAGAAGTGTGGATTGATCCACGATCTCATAGTATTCCACTTCGAGTCCGGGCACGGCATTGATGGTGTCGATAACGCGTTGTTGCACATCTGCTACCGTAGCTGATTTTGCCCATTTCAACGACTCAAAAAGGGTTTTGGAGATGGCCAAAGCCGTCTCTTTCTCGGAGGCCGAGAGTCGTTCGTTACGACTGGATAGCGCCAGACCGGATGCTTCGCGAACGATGGGGCAATCAATGATCTCCAGACGACCGAAAGTACCTGCCATAGAACTGCGTTCTACCATATGATGGATGATGGCCAATTGCTGGAAGTCTTTTTCTCCGAAATAGGCTTTGTCGGGCTGCACGAGATAGAAGAGGCGGCTGACCACCTGTACGACTCCATTGAAATGGCCGGGGCGCATCTTGCCTTCCATCACCTTGTCCAGGCCTGCAAAATCAAAGGCAAAGGTAGTATTCATCTCCTCGGCCGAATACATCTCTTCGGGCGTGGGGGCAAAGACATAGTGCGCACCGATACCGCTCAGCAATTCCGCATCGCGCTCGATATTGCGCGGATACTTCGCCAGATCTTCTTTGTTATTAAACTGGGTGGGGTTCACAAAGACAGATACCACACAGATATCATTGTCCGCAACCGCTCTTCTGACCAAGGACGCATGTCCCTCGTGTAACGCGCCCATCGTGGGAACCAGACCGATGGTCTGCCCGGCTGCTTTGCATGCACGAACAGCAGCCTCTAATTCGCATTTTGTAGTAATAATTTGCATATAAATCGGTTCAAAATTGTCATTTAAAGCGAAAAATCGTGCAAAGATACAAATTTTCTTGCATATATCAAAATTTTTTTGTAACTTTGCACCGCAAAAAATGTTTACGCACCTATGAAAGAGCCGAAACGTATCTTATTTATCTCCCAGGAGATCTTCCCTTACCTGGCAGAAGAGACACCGACCCGACTGCTTAATCGTCAGCTTCCGGAGTATTTTCAGTCCCATGGATATGAGACTCGTACCTTCATGCCTAAGTTTGGCGAAATCAATGAGCGCCGTAACCAGTTGCACGAGGTGATTCGCCTGTCCGGTATGAACCTGATTATCGAGGATTCGGATCATCCGCTGCTGATCAAAGTAGCCTCTATTCAGAGTGCGCGTATTCAGATTTATTTCATCGACAATGATGATCTTTTCCATCGCCGCAAGGGAGTGGCGGATGAGCAGGGTGTGGAATATGCGGATAATGATGACCGCGTGATCTTCTATGCCCGCGGCGTGATTGAGACGGTGAAGAAACTGCGTTGGACGCCGGATGTGATTGTATGTTCGGGATGGATGAGTGCGTTGGCGCCGCTGTACCTGAAGCGTGCTTTCAACGATGAGCCCTTCTTTGCCAAATCGAAGATCGTGCTGATGGTGGATGATAACGAGTATCAAAAACCGTTCTCTACGGCCTTTACGGATAAGTTACGCATCGACGGCATCACCAATACGGATGTACGCGCTATCGCAGGCTTCCCCGTTGGCTATGAGGAGTTAATGCGTCTGGCGATCGATTTTTCAGATGCAGTCGTTTATGCGACGCCAAAGGCGAACCAGCGCTTGGTGAACTACGCCGATACGAAGAACAAACCCACCTTGCCGTATATCGCAGAGGAAGAGATCACCGAGCAATGTCGCCGTCAGTGGGAATTCTATCAGAGTTTATTGGAAACGAATGAGTAAACGGAGATCGTTTTTATGGGTATTGGTCACCATTGCATGCTGCTGGACAGCATGTAAGAATGGTGTGATCAGCGCGGGACAGGGTTCGCTGGACCAGGAGGATGAGATCGTAGTATTGATCGATACGTTCTCGCTCACATCCGCTATTGACAGTTGCGATGCGATCGTGTCGCAAGCGGACTCGTTCCTTTTGGGTGAGATAGAGACCGACTACGGTTCGCTCAAAGCATGCATCCTGACGCAGTTGGCATGTCCGGAGGGATATCGCTATCCGTCGGATTTTCATATTGATTCCATCGATTCCATCTGCCTGTACATGTATTACAACAGTTGGACGGGTGATGCTTCTTCTCCGATGGCGATCAACATCTATCGGATGGATAGAAAGACTTTCCGTTATTCCAGTTCCTACGCGACCGATTTGGACGTAAGCGACTATTGCTCCAAAGAGGATTCCACAGCCGTACTCATCAATCACCGCATCGTAGTAGCTTCGGAAAAATTAGACTCCATCATGGATGAGAACGGGGATTATATCCCGATGCTGCGGATGCGTCTGAATGATGATTTCAAGAATTATTTCGGCGCCATCACCTCTTTTGAAAGCCAAGAGCAATTCAATCAGCAATTCAAGGGATTCCTGATTGAGAGCTCCTTCGGCTCCTCCACCATGCTCAATGTATCGGATATCGCCTTGGGTATCTTCTACCGCCTGGGCTATAAAAAAGCCGGACGGGATACGGTGGTGCATGATATGAAAGCTTTCTATGCCAACTCCGAGGTGCGTACGGTCAATCAGTTGACGTACGCGGACAAGAAGGACCTGATCGAGAGCTTGCAGCAAGACTCCGACACCTATAATTATATTATATCGCCTGCGGGCGCCTATACGCGCGTGAGTTTCCCGCTGGGTCAGATCACCGATTCGATCATGAAGAATATGGTGAAGGTGGTTAACAACGACACCTTGTACCGCCGTCCGTATGTCAATAAAGCGGCAGTGCGATTCGAAGTGACGAATGCGTACACGGGTTCGGAGAGTCAGAAGACGCGCAATGACTGGTTACAACCGGCCAATTACATGCTGCTGATCAAAGAGGAGAGCATGGAGCGCTTCTTTGCCAAGAAAGAGTTGCCATCCGACACCTGCGCGCTGCTCAGTGCACTGGTGCAGGGACGGGATTCTGTGGGCGATGCGATCTATTACTACAGCTTTGACATGTCGGATTTCATCACCAATCAGTTACGTAAGTTCGATACCGATCTGAGCGGGCAATCCATCGAAAAGGAATTATCGATGCTCTTGGTGCCTGTGAGTGTGAACTCCGGTACATCCAGCTATTCGAGTTACTCCTCCGTCAAACAGTTGCAATCGATGTCCGCTACCCGGATACGCTCGGCCAAGAACGGCCTGCAGTTTGAGGTGGTCTATAGCGGATTCACCCTACCCTCCTATACCTACGAGGAATAAAAAAAAACGCGGTTCATACCGCGTTTTTCAGTCTATAGAGGTCCGCTCGTTCGAGTTTGGACTGTGCAAAAGCTTTCGTCACCGTGAAGGTCTGCGATCCTCCTGTGCGTCGATGGTTCGGCATCTCGAACATCAAGTCCGCCATCACCGTCTCCATCAGGCCGCGCAAGCCGCGTGCTCCGAGTTTGTATTCCAAGGCCTTATCCACGATATAATCGAGTGCGTCATCGTCGAATGTGAGGGTGACACCATCCATGGCCATGAGTTTCTTATACTGCTTGGTCAGCGCATTCTTAGGCTCCGTCAGGATATTACGCAGCGCCTCGCGGGTAAGCGGCTGCAGATAGGTCAACACCGGCAGACGACCGATGATCTCAGGGATCAATCCAAAGGACTTAAGGTCCTGCGGTGCGATATACTGCAAGAGATTATTCTTATCAATATGCGCGGCTTGCTGCTGGGCTGCAAAACCCACCACCTGCGTATTCATGCGTTGGGATATCTTACGCTCGATTCCGTCGAAGGCACCACCGCAGATGAAGAGGATATTCTTGGTATCCATCTGGATACACTCCTGATCCGGGTGCTTGCGGCCACCCTGAGGCGGCACATTGACCACGGATCCCTCCAGCATCTTGAGCAGACTCTGCTGTACGCCCTCACCGCTCACATCGCGGGTGATGGACATATTCTCGGATTTGCGGGCGATCTTATCGATCTCATCGATGAAGATGATCCCTCGCTGCGCTTTGAGCACATTATAATCCGAAGCCTGCAGCAGTCTGGTAAGCAGCGTCTCCACGTCTTCACCTACATAGCCGGCTTGCGTCAGGGACGTGGCATCGCCGATGGCAAAAGGCACCTTGAGCATCTTCGCAATCGTGCGGGCGAGAAGGGTCTTGCCTGTGCCGGTAGAACCGACGAGCAGGATATTACTCTTCTCGATCTCCACATCATCATTGCTGATCTCCTGCAAGACACGCTTGTAGTGGTTGTATACCGCTACCGAGAGAAAACGCTTGGCATCATCCTGACCGATGACATACTGGTCGAGGAAGTCCTTCATCTCCTGCGGCGTAGGCAGGTTAGACAGATTCAGCTCCTCCTTCTGCTCCCGCGCATTCTTAGGCATGGCGGTGATCATCTTATGCCCCTGCTCAATGCAGTCACGGCAGATGAACACGCCCTGCTCCATGCCGGAGAATAAGGACGACATCGGACGACCGCAGAAACTGCAAATATCCTGATTGTCTCTTCTGCTCATTACTCTTTATGCGTATAGACCTTATCGATCATACCGTACTCGAGTGCTTCTTGCGAAGTCATCCAGTGGTCACGGTCCGCATCCTGGCGGATCTGATCGATGGAGCGGCCGGACTTATCCGAGATGATCTGATAGAGTTCGTCCTTGAGTTTGAGAATCTCCTTGGCCGTGATCTCGATGTCGGATGCCTGGCCGTGGATACCGCCGAGGGGCTGATGGATCATGACGCGGCTATGCGGCAGCGCAGCACGCATGCCTTGCTCACCGGCTACCAGCAGCACTGCACCCATGGAAGCTGCCAAACCCGTACACATCGTCGAGACGCGCGATTTGACAAACTGCATGGTATCGTAGATACCGAGTCCGGCATAGACCGAACCGCCCGGGGTATTGAGGTAGAGGTTGATATCGCGATCACTATCCACAGAGTCAAGATAGAGCAACTGCGCCTGGATGACATTGGCCGTGTAGTCATTGACCTCGGTTCCGAGGAAGATGACACGGTCCATCATCAGACGGCTGAAGACGTCCATCTGGGTCACGTTCAGCTGACGCTCCTCCAGGATTGTGGGCGATATATACCCGCCTTCCGCGCGGGTCTGCTCCATGCTGCGAGACATGATGTTCTCTACATGCATGGAGTTCAAACCCTGCGAAACGGCGTATTTGATGAAATCATTCTGCATAATTACTTCTTCTCAGCTGCTTTCGCCTCCGCGCGCTTCGCCTGTGCCAACTGGATGTCATAAGCAATCGGCGAAGCGATGAACAGAGACGAATAGGTACCGATGATCACACCCATGAGGAGTGCGAAGACGAAGCCCTGGATGGTCTCACCGCCGAAGATGAAGATCGCGAGCAATACGACGAACGTAGACATAGAGGTCGAGAACGTACGGCTCAACGTGTTGTTCAACGCGTCATTGATATTGATCTTGCGATCACGCTTCGGATAGAGCGTGTTGTACTCACGTACACGGTCGAAGATGACCACGGTATCGTTGATCGAATAACCGATAACGGTCAGGATAGCCGCGATGAAGGCCTGGTCGATCTCCATAGAGAACGGCATGATCTTCCAAAGGATTGCATACAGACCCAAGATGATCACGGTATCGTGCGCCAAAGCGGCGATAGCACCTACCGAGTAAGCGAAGTTGCGGAAACGAACCAGGATATAGAGGAAGATCACTACCAGCGCAGCGAGCACAGCCCAGACAGCACTGGTCTTGATATCATCCGCGATAGCCGGACCCACTTTCTGACTCGACATGATACCTACCTCCGCATTCGAGTCGGTCGAGCGGAAGTCATCGAAGGTGATATCCTCACCCAGGAACGGCTTGCAACCCTCGAAGAGAAGTGCCTCGATCTGCTCGTCAGCCTCAGCGGTCTCCTCGTGGATACGATAGTTGGTGGAGATACGAACCTGGTTTGCGTCGTTACCGTAAGTGATGACGTTGATACCGAAGGTCTCGCCGTCCTCCAAGGTAGCCTTGAAGGTATTCTCCAGGTTCTCGCGTACATCCTGCGTATTGATCGCGTTATCGAAACGGACAACGTAGTTACGTCCTCCGGAGAAATCGATACCGAGGTTCAACTTACCGAACAAGTGCGGCTCCAGACCCAGGATAGCAAAGATCACTACAGCACCCGACAGGCAGTAAGCCCATTTGCGTGCAGCCACGAAATCGAAGTGGATATTCTGGAGGAAGTTCTCCATGAGCTTCGTAGTGAAGCTGAGCTCTTTCGCATCATCTTTCTTGCAATAGTCCTCAAGCAACAGACGGGTGATGAATACAGCCGTCAGGAAGGACGAGATGATACCGATCATGTAGGTAACAGCGAAGCCCTTGATCGGACCGGTACCGAAGATCGCCAAGATAGCACCGGTGAGGAACGAAGTCACGTTCGCATCCACGATGGCGCTGATGGCACCCTTGAAACCGTCCTCGATAGCCTTGCGCATACCCTTGCCTGCACGAAGTTCCTCACGGATACGCTCATAGATCAGCACGTTCGCATCCACTGCCATACCCATGGTCAGCACGATACCTGCGATACCCGGCAAGGTCAGCACAGCGCTGAACGAAGACAGGATACCTACCAACAGGAAGACGTTGCAAACCAATGCCGCATCAGCAATCAGGCCCGGAATCCAACCATAGTAGAAAATCATATACAGCAGGATCAGCACAAAGCCAAGCGCAAAAGACCACAGACCCGACATAATAGCCTCACGACCCAGCGACGGACCAACCACGCTCTCTTCGATGATACGGGCAGGAGCCGGCATCTTACCGGACTTCAGGGTGTTGGCCAAGTCCTTGGCCTCTTCTACGGTGAAGTTACCGGTGATCTGGCTGTTACCGCCGGCGATCTCATTCTGTACGGTCGGGAAGGAATATACATAACCATCGAGCACGATAGCTACCGACTTACCGATATTATCCTTGGTGATACGCTGCCAAGCTTTCGCACCCTCTGCGTTCATGCTCATCGATACGTTCGCATAAGCGCTGATCTGGCTGAAGTCTGCACGGGCATCGGTGATCACGTCGCCTTCGAGCGAAGCACGACCGTCACGCTGTGCCTTGAGGGCAACGAGGTTATAATAAGCATTTGCCTCATCGATGGCTTTCACCGTCCAATAGAAACGTACGTCACGCGGCAGAACAGCCTTGGCGATCTGCGAGTTGAGCATTGCGTTCACCTTAGCGGTATCTACATAGTGAACGGTACCGATCACCGGACCGCGATAAGCCTGACCGGCCTGGTTGATAGACGGGTTGAGGATCGCAAAGAGCGGGTTGCTCTTCTTGTACTCAGCCAACTGAGCAGCTTGATCGGCCTCCGCCTCTGCCAGGGAGTCCTTGAGCAATGCTGCCAATTCATCCTCCTCTGCCTTCGGAGCCTCTTCGGCTTTTACTTCCTCAGCTTTAGCCTCTTCTACCTCAGGAGCGGTAGCAGCGAACTCGCGGTTGATCTGCGCGAGCATCGGCAGCAACTCGGAAGCCTCGTAGGTCTCCCAGAACTCGAGGTTCGCCGAACCCTGGAGAAGCTTACGAACACGCTCCGGCTCTTTGATACCCGGGAGCTCGATCAGGATACGGCCCGGTTGAGCCAATTTCTGGATGTTCGGTTGTACGACACCGAAACGGTCGATACGCGTACGGAGCACGTTGAACGAGTTCTGGATCGCACCGTCCACCTCTTCGCGAATCACTTTCTCTACCTCTGCATTGGTCGAGGTGAGGGTGACTTTGTCTTTGAGCTCGAAAGTCGAGAAGATAGAAGCCAACTGGCCCTCCGGATCAACCTCGCGATACGACTCGATGAAGAGCGTTACGAAATCTGCACCGCTCGATTTCTGTTTTTGCTTAGCGAGCGCTAAAGCTGCTTTGTAGTTCGGAGTCTCATTGTGTCCGCTCAGAGCATCCAAGATGTCCGGAACAGAAACCTCCATGGTCACGTTCATACCGCCCTTGAGGTCCAGACCGAGGTTGATCTCTTTCTCACGGCACTCTTTGAGCGTGTAACGGAACCAAACTTTCTTAGCTGCAATCGAGTCCAGGTACTGGTACTCCTTGATCGCATCACCTGCGGCATACTCTTTGGCTTTCTTGTCATAATGACTGGTCACCAAAGAGAACGACAGGTAGAAGGCGCATACCAACGCAAGGCACGCCGCCATAATTCTAACAAGTCCTTTGTTTTGCATAATGTTTTTTGTATTTATTTTAATAATATATGCATTATTTTTCGTGCGTACGCAACGCATACATTCGCGCACAACACACAAAAAGTGCGCAAAATTACAAAAAAAAAATGATATACGCAAAAAAAATGGCACTTTTTTTGTTTATTTCAAAAAAAAGCAGTACTTTTGCACCCGAATTTGAAAAAAATCATGAGTTCATCGTCCGAAAACAGTACTTCCGGCATCATGTACCGCCGCTGGGCATACATGCTCATTGCCATCGTAGCTTCCGCCGTTTTGCTTAACAAACCGGTTTTTGATTTCCAGGATGACAAGGGCATCATCTATGTCCGCAGTTTTTCCATGGACCAGCATACGTTTTATGTCACGCAGACCTCCATCGACACCGGCATATCGGAGATCACCGCCACCTCGTCCCTCGAGTGGTTATACCGCTGCAATAAAGCGATGTTATGGGGTTGCATCCTCTGTTTCTTCTGCTTCTTCAGCTCCCGCTTACGCATCGGCATCGCGTATGGCACCGCCCTCATTGCCGGCGCGTACTACGTGCTGATGATGTATTACGCGATGCAGATATCCGATTTGCATTACGCCACCCTATCGCCCAACTATATCGCGAGCCTGCCGGCCATAGTCTGCTATTGCATGATCATGACCGCACAGAATGTGATCCGCGATGTTGTGGTACGCGCGGATGAAGTGATGGACAGTTACGACGTGGAATAATACCCCATCCGATCCAAAATAAAATCAGGCACCCGATTGGATGCCTGATTTTGTTTTGTATCCGCCCTGCATGGCGGATCTTTTTACAGTTGCGGGCCGGCAGCAACGAGGGCCTTACCTGCTTCGTTCGACGTATATTTGTCGAAGTTCTTGATAAAGCGGGCAGCGAGGTCTTTTGCTTTCTCCTCCCACTGAGCAGCGTCAGCGTAGGTGTCACGCGGATCCAAGATAGCGGGATCAACGCCCGGCAGAGCGGTCGGTACTTCGAAGTTGAAGTACGGGATCTTCTTCGTCGGAGCGCTCAGGATGTCGCCACCGAGGATAGCATCGATGATACCGCGGGTGTCGCGGATCGAGATACGCTTGCCGGTACCGTTCCAACCGGTGTTCACGAGGTAAGCCTTCGCACCGGATTTCTCCATCTTCTTAACGAGCTCCTCAGCGTATTTGGTCGGATGGAGTTCGAGGAATGCCTGACCGAAGCAAGCGGAGAAGGTCGGAGTCGGCTCGGTGATACCACGCTCGGTACCAGCCAACTTAGCGGTGAAACCGGAGAGGAAGTAGTACTTGGTCTGCTCCGGAGTCAGGATCGATACAGGAGGCAGTACGCCGAAGGCATCCGCACTCAGGAAGATCACGTTCTTAGCGGCCGGACCTGCAGAGATCGGGCGAACGATCTTCTCGATATGGTTGATCGGGTAGGAAACACGGGTGTTCTCGGTTACGCTCTTGTCAGCGAAATCGATCTTGCCGTTCTCGTCTACGGTTACGTTCTCGAGAAGAGCGTTACGACGGATAGCTGCGTAGATGTCCGGCTCGGACTCTTTGTCGAGGTTGATCACCTTTGCGTAGCAACCGCCTTCGAAGTTGAACACACCTTGGTCGTCCCATCCGTGCTCGTCGTCACCGATAAGCAGACGTTTCGGGTCGGTGGACAGAGTGGTCTTACCGGTACCGGAGAGACCGAAGAAGATAGCGGTGTTCTTACCTTCCATGTCGGTGTTAGCCGAGCAGTGCATGGATGCGATACCCTTCAGCGGCAGGTAGTAGTTCATCATGGAGAACATACCTTTCTTCATCTCACCGCCATACCAGGTGTTCAGGATCACCTGCTCACGGCTCGTGGTGTTGAAGGCGACACAAGTCTCGGAGTTCAGACCGAGCTCTTTGTAGTTCTCTACTTTTGCGAGCGAAGCGTTGTAGATCACGAAGTCCGGCTCGAAGTTAGCGAGCTCTTCCTCACTCGGCTGGATGAACATGTTCTTAACGAAGTGAGCCTGCCATGCAACCTCTACGATGAAACGAACGGCCATGCGGGTATCTTTGTTAGCACCGCAGAAAGCGTCTACTACGTACAGGTTCTTGCCGCTCAGCTCCTTGATAGCCAGCTCTTTCACCTTTGCCCAAACGTCCTCAGACATCGGGTGGTTATCGTTCTTGTAACCCTCGGTGGTCCACCAAACGGTGTCCTTCGAGTTCTTGTCCATCACGATGTATTTGTCTTTCGGCGAACGGCCGGTGTAGATACCGGTCATGACGTTCACTGCGTTCAGCTCGGTGTTCTGACCCTTTGCATAACCGGTCAACTCCGGCTTGGTCTCCTCCGCGAACAGATACTCGTAGGACGGGTTGTGCGCGATCACGGTCGCGCCCTTGATACCATACTTGGTAAGATCTAATTCTTTCATTTTACGTAAAATATTTATTGTTTTTTAATTGTGCCTACTTAAGCGGGTACAAAATTACAACATTTTTTGCAAATATGCAAATGTAGCGCTCATTTTTTAAGAATTTTTCTTAAAATTGTATGTTTTATTTGTCAAAATCAATAAAAAGCAGTAATTTTGCAGCGTAAAATGGAAAAAATGCGTTACGATAAGGAGGATTTGCAGGAAGCCTTGCGGGTTTTGCGCAACGGCGGCGTCATCGTCTACCCCACCGATACGGTATGGGGGATCGGGTGCGATGCCACCAATGCCGAAGCGATCAAGCGCATTTATGCGCTCAAGCAACGGGAGGACAGCAAATCCATGCTCGTGCTGCTGGATAGTCCCGCCAAACTGAATTATTACATCGCCGATATCCCCGATGCCGCTTGGGCTTTATTGGAAGCAACGGAAGACCAATCACCAATGACCAATGACCAATCACCAATAGCAAAACCCCTGACCATCATCTATCCGGGAGCACGGAACTTGGCGCCTAATCTGATCGCCGAAGACGGATCCATCGGCATCCGCATCACGAATGAGACTTTCAGCAAAGCGCTGTGCGAGCAACTCCGGCATCCGATCGTATCCACTTCCGCCAACATCAGCGGGCATCCTTCGGCTCCGTTCTTTGCCGAGATCGAGCAAGCGATACTGGACGGCGCAGACTATGTCTGCCGGTTCCGCAGAGAGGACGATTGTCCGCACGAACCCTCGTCCATCATCAAAATCAACAGTGACGGATCCTTTAAGATTATTCGCCCATGAATCTGAGACGCAAACAACAACTATGGTATATCCTCACCGATCTCATCAGCAGTGAGTTGGTATGGCTCTGTTTCCTGGCCTTCCGCTGGGTCGTGTATGAGGGACGTATGGAGATGCTGGAGGATGTACTCATCCCGGCATTCGATTTCTACCTGCCGCTGATCATCTATCCGATCGTCTGCCTGTTCGTCTATTATCTGTCGGGTTATTACCTTCGTCCGCTGCAGAAACCCCTCTGGCGGGAGTTCCTGCGCACTTTCATCTCGGCGGCTGTCATCGCGTTGCTCTTCTTCTTTATCATCATTATTGATGATATAGTGGTGGATTATAGACGCTATCTGATCTCGCTGGGCGTGCTATTCGGACTGCAGTTCATCCTCAGTTATATCCCCCGTCTGACCATCACCCTACTCTCCCGCCGCCGCGGTGTCTTGCGTACCAAGACCGTACATTCGATGGCGGAAGCGGAGGCGCTGGTAGCCGGCGAACAGGACGAAGTGATCATCGATCTGCCGGAGGGTTACACCGATCGGGAGCTCTATACGCTCATCGCGCGCTTATACCCGCTGATGTGCGAGATCAGTATGGTTCCGCGCGTATATGATATGCTCACCGGTGCGGCACGTATCGGTCATCTGGACCGGCCGTCCCTCATCCGCATCACCGAACATGCGATGACCGATGCCGAGCTATGCATCAAACGGGCGTTTGATATCTTCGCCTCCGCTCTCGGTCTTATCCTGCTCTCCCCGCTCATGGCTCTGATCGCATTGCAGGTCAAACTGTCGTCCCGCGGACCCGTCATCTATAGCCAGGAGCGTATCGGACAACACGGACTGAGTTTCTCGATCTATAAGTTCCGCACGATGATCGAGAGCGCCGAAGCGGACGGTGTGCCCCACCTCACCGATGACGATGATCCCCGCATCACCCGCATTGGCAAATGGTTGCGCAAGTATCGCTTGGATGAACTGCCGCAACTGTGGAACATCCTCCGCGGCGACATGTCCATCGTCGGACCCCGTCCCGAACGACCCTATTTCATCGAACAGATCATGGCGGAAGCGCCGTACTACTGCCTGCTCTATAAAGTGCGGCCGGGACTGACCAGCTGGGGACCCATCCGCGTGGGCTATACCGATACGATGGAGAAGATGATCGAGCGCCTCAATGCCGACATCGTCTATATCGAGAATATGTCCATCCTGCTCGATCTGAAGATCATGTTCTATACCATCGGAGTCATTATTCACGGAAAGGGTAAATGATATGAATTACGACGAAGCCATCAAACGGGCAGAAACCATCATTGCGCAACTCGAGCAATCGGAAGCGCTCAGCATGGATGAATATAAAAAAGCGGCCGCTGAAGCCACCGCCCTTCTCAAGCAATGCAAGGATCACCTCACTACCCTTGCAGAGGAATTAAAGGCATAATATATAGTGCATAAATTTAGCAAAAGAAGCAAAGCGCCAAGGAATATCCAAACGCACAGTAGAACGATGGAACCTAAATTGGATAGAAAACGGGCTTGTTGAAAAGACAAATCACGGTCAATATCGAAAAGTAGCATGACGCTTTGTCGCTATGTCGCTTTTGATGGAAAATGTAATTCGCTAAAAAACAACGGGATACGATTAAAGTGACAAAGCGACATAGCGACATGACAAAAAATATTGTCGAATACCATTCGACCTAACAGACGATGCGATGGTTCTCGCAATGATGCGAGAAAAATGCACATTGAAGAGGACGAGGTTAGGATGTGATTAGGTTTTGATTAGGACTAAAGTCTAGGATGCATAGGACATGATAAGGTAATTATAAGGTAATAACCAGTTGTCGATCGCCATTGGGCTGGGGGATAATGCGGACGAAGACGGTGTCGTCGGGTAGGATGGGGGAGAGGATGTCGGGCCACTCGATGAAACAGTAGTTGCCCGAGTAGAGGTACTCCTCGGCACCGAAGTCCATCGCCTCGCGGATATCCTTGAGTCGATAGCAATCGAAATGATAGACCTCCCCGCGGAAGGGATGTTCCACGTCGTACACGTTGACGATGGCAAAGGTCGGACTATTGACGACATCGACCGTACCCATCTGCTCGCAGAGATGCTTGATAAAAGTGGTCTTACCGGCACCCATCGGGGCATCGAACGCAAAGACACGATGGGGTTCACATGCACGCAGGATATCGAGCGCACTCACCTGCTCACCTTGCTCATTAAGGAGCACAAGGTCTGAATTTTCAGTTTTTTTGATTGTATATTTGTTCATATTGCTGCTTTTCATTCAATTCTCAGAGACTTATTTTGGCATGAAATTGCTCATAAAGAGTTGATCCTCTGCGAGTTCCTAGCAATTGGATCCATTCTTCTTTCGTAGCTGCTCCAGCACGCTTCACGGACCCGAAACGGGTGAGGATCTTTTGTTTAGTCGCTTCTCCAATTCCTTGAATATCATCGAGTTGGCTATGTATCTGCGCTTTGGAACGCTTCTGTTTATGGTACGTGATGGCAAAACGGTGTACTTCATCCTGGATGCTCGTCAGCAATCGGAATGTTTCACTGGTAACAGGCATGCTGATCTCGACAGGCGGAAAACCGAAGAGGAGCGTCTGGGTGCGGTGCTTGTCATTTTTCTTCAATCCGGCGATAGGGATGGAGAGGCCCAGTTGATCTTCGACCGCTTCGCGTATCGCATGCATCTGACCCAGACCGCCGTCGGCGATGATCAGATCCGGTATTTGTCCGTTGGAATCGAGAATACTTTGATATCTGCGACGTACCACTTCGCGCATGGAAGCATAGTCATCCGCTCCATCGACGGTCTTGATCTCAAAGCGCTTATAGTCCGATTTAGAGGGTTTTGCCATCCGATAGACCACACAAGCGGCCACGGCATTGGTTCCCTGGATATTGGAATTATCAAAACAATCGATCCAACGGGGCAGGGTCGGGAGGTGCATGAGTTGCTGCAGTTCGGTCAATATCCGCACTCCTCGCTGCTCCGGATTGAGTTTATCTTCCTGCTTGAGACGGTCCAGTTTATATTGCCGCACATTCTGCATGGCCAGATCGAGGAGTTTCTTTTTATCTCCGCTAAGGGCAATATGCACATGCAGCGAACTATCAAAAACCTCCGGAATGAACGGAACAATCACGTCCTGCGTGGTGCTCTCCAAACGGGTCCGAAGTTCCATCATTCCCATAGCCAACAGTTCCTCTTTCTCTTCCTCCATTTTACGGCGATACTCGATCGTCTGACCTTGCACGATACAACCGCTATGCACATGCAGCATGGAGATATAGACGCGGTCATCCTGCTCGTCATATCCAAAGACATCTGTATCCTTGGCCGAAGAATTGGTGATAATGGTTTTGCTGCGGAATTGGTCCAGAAGTTCGATCTTGCGTTTGATATCCGCCGCCTCTTCGAACTTAAGTTCTTCCGATTTCATCCGCATTTCCTGCTCCAACTGGCGTCCGATCTCATGCGCATCTCCTTTGATGAGTTGGCGCGCTTGTTGGATCCAATGCGCGTATTCGTCTTTCCCAAACCCCTCGCAGATACCGCAGCAGTTTTTGAGATGGTATTTCAAACAAACCCGCATCTTCTTTTTCTCGATGGAATCGGGAGAAATAGGTATATTACAGGTTCGGATCGGGTAGAGTTTATGAATCAGATCGAGCACCGTCTCGACTGTATTGCCGAAGCTGTATGGTCCGAAGTACTCGCCGGTTTTCTTATTGACCTGCCGCGTTTTGAAGATTCGGGGGTAGGGTTCACGCGTGATGCAGATGAAAGGGTAGGATTTACCGTCCTTAAGTAAGATATTATAGCGCGGCTGGTACTGCTTGATAAGATTATTCTCCAGCAGGAACGCATCCTGCTCGCTATCTACCACCACATAGCGTATATCGGCGATGTGTGCGACCAGTTGACGAGTCTTGGAAGAGGGATGATCTTTGGTGAAATAACTATTGACACGCCTATGCAGGTTCTTGGCCTTACCGACATAGATGATCTGCCCGTCCTTATCAAAGTACTGGTACACACCCGGATTCTCAGGTATCCGCTTGAGTAATAAGGCTATATGATCGGATGTCTTACTCATCCACTTCAATTCCAAAGAGGCAATCGACGTTCTCCGCCTTGCCCTCCAGGTATTTACGACCGTTGAGACCTTCGAGTTCGATAATACAATTGACGTAGATCTTCTTCACGCCTAATTTCTTGACCAGATTGATGGCTGCTTCCATCGAACCGCCGGTAGCCAGGATATCATCATGAATCAGGACCACATCGCTCGGACCGAGCGCATCCTTATGGATCTGGATCGTATCATCTCCATACTCCTTCGCATACGTGACCGACACGGTCTCGGCCGGCAACTTATTATGCTTACGGATAGGCACAAAACCCGCACCGATCTCAATAGCGACGGCAGGCGCCAAGATAAACCCGCGCGATTCGATACCTACCACCTGAGTGATACCAAGATCCTTGTAACGCTTTACGATCTCATCCCGCATCCACATCAGGCAGTCATGCCGTGCCAGCGCGGTGGTGATGTCCTTGAACTGAATGCCCGGAATCGGAAAGTCCGGCACATTACGAATTGCTGCTTTTACTTGTTCTGCATTCATATGAATATCTATTAGTGTTCCACGTGAAACAATTCCAATTAGTTTGTAAAACAATCTAAAAAACGGTCATCTGCCCATCAAAACGAGCAATACGCTCACATCATTGGGGCTCACCCCGGGTATACGTTGCGCTTCGCCGATGGATTTGGGACGTAGTCTGCTCAGCTTCTGCCGAGCTTCGGTGCTTAAACTCTGCACCTCGTCAAAATTAAAATTATCGGGGATTCGGATCTGGTCCAAACGCTGCAGTTTGGCAGCCTCGAGTTGTTCCCGCTTGATATATCCGGCATATTTGATTTGGATCTCGCAACTCTCGATCACCTCATCGGACAAATCCTCCATCCGTTGCTTGAGTTCCGGCACCACTTGCGCGAGGGCCTGTATGCTCACCTGCGGACGCAAAATCAAATCACTCATCTTGGTGCCTTCATGCAAAGCGCTACTGCCAATGGACTCGAGCCATGCATCGATAGAGCCCTTGCGGATGGTGGAAGACTGCAAAAAGTCGATGAAACCGGCACAATCTGCTTGTTTTTTGCAGAATAGCTCATAGCGATAGCGATCTGCCAGCCCCATCTCATAACTGCGCTTGGTGAGTCGCTCATCGGCATTATCCTGACGAAGCAAGATGCGGTACTCGGCTCTGGAAGTGAACATACGATAGGGCTCATCCACGCCTTTATTCACCAGATCATCGATCAGCACGCCGATATAACTCTCATCGCGTCCCATGGTGAAGGGTGCTCCGCCATGCACATTAATATGCGCATTGACACCGGCCACCAGACCTTGGCCCGCTGCTTCTTCATAGCCGGTGGTGCCATTGATCTGTCCGGCAAAGAACAGATCTTTAATCTGTTTGGTCTCCAGCGTATGGTGGAGTTGGGTGGGATCGAAGAAATCATACTCGATGGCATAACCGGGCCGATAGAGCACCACATCCTCCAATCCTTTAATCGTACGAAGTCCCGCCAGTTGTACCTGCCAAGGCAGACTGCTGGAGAAACCGTTGACGTAATACTCATTGCTATCCACTCCTTCGGGTTCGAGGAAGATCTGATGGGCCTCTTTATCAGCAAAGGTAACGATCTTGGTTTCGATACTGGGGCAATAACGGGGTCCGATACTCTTGATTTGTCCGTTGAAAAGGGGAGAATCTGCGAGTCCTGCACGCAGTGCATCGTGGGTGCGGGTATTCGTATAGGTGATCCAACAGGGCATCTGCTTGAGTTCGCGATGCACCGTATCCAGATAGCTGAACTGATGCCAGTCATTATCGCCATCCTGGCGCACGAGTTGGTCAAAACGGATAGAGCGGGCATCAATACGGGCCGGCGTACCGGTTTTCATCCGATCGGTCTTGAAGCCAAGGCCCGCAAGTTGCTCCGTCAGACCATGTGAAGCAGGTTCGGACGTACGTCCGCCGGGTATCTGCGTTTTTCCGCAATGCATGAGTCCATTGAGGAAGGTACCATTGGTTAATACAACCGCCTGTGCCTGCATCTCGATACCAAGCATGGTGCGTACGCCGCACACCTTATTATCTTTGATAATAAGCGATGTGACAATATCTTGCCAAATGAACAAGTTATCTGTATGCGAAAGGACTTTGACCCATTCCTCGATGAAGCGCTTGCGGTCACTCTGGCTGCGCGGACTCCACATAGCCGGACCCTTGCTTTGGTTCAACAGGCGGAACTGGATCGCACTACGATCTGTGACGATACCCATCTGTCCGCCAAGCGCATCTATCTCGCGTACGATCTGTCCTTTGGCGATACCACCCACGGCAGGATTGCAACTCATCTGCGCGATCTTATTCATATCCATGGTGATGAGCAGGGTCTTACTACCCATACGGGCAGCAGCACTCGCGGCTTCACAACCGGCATGACCGGCTCCGACTACTATGACATCGTATTTAAAATCCATCTTATCTACGTTTGCTCATTTTCTTATGTCCCCATAACCAGGAAGGGCTGTGACTGCCATTGGTGATGGCATGTGTGGAGGGATTGAACGCATTCTCATAATGGCAGCGATAGGTCACCTCCAACGTACGCGAATCCACCACGATACCGATGATATCGAAACGGAGCGATTTGGTTGATTTGCAATGCTTTATATACGCATTGCCGGATGTGATCATCCGTCGTTTCTTCGCTTCATCCACATATTCCTCCGGCCGGATATTACCGAACATAGTGGTTCGGGCCTTGACCTCCACAAAGACGATCTCCTTGTCATTCTCCGCGATCAGGTCGATCTCCCAATGGCCCAGTCGCCAGTTATGCTCCAGGATCTTATAACCCTTGGCCTCGAGCATCTTAGCGGCTTCCTCTTCGCCTTTTATTCCTATCGGGTCGGTTACAAATGCCATATCAGTTCAACTGCTCCATTCGGGCTGCATCCAAGCGCAGCAAGATAAACAACAGGAGGGTGAAACCCCATAAGGAACTGCCTCCATAACTGAAGAACGGCAGCGGAATACCGATGACGGGCAGCAGACCCAATACCATGCCCACATTGATCATGAGATGGAAGAGGAAGATACTGGCCACGGCATAAGCATAGATGCGGGTGGTGGCGTTGCGCTGCCGTTCGGCGATACCGATCAGGCGCAGGATGAACCACAGATAAACCAGCAAAACGCCGATGGATCCGATAAAACCCCATTCTTCACCGACCGTACAGAAGATGAAATCCGTATCTTGCTCCGGCACGAACTGCAGTTTGGTCTGCGTGCCATTGAGGTATCCTTTTCCGAAGAAGCGTCCCGAACCGATGGCGATACGTGCCTGATTGACGTTATATCCCGCTCCGGCAGGGTCTTCCTTCATACCCAGCAGCACCTCAATACGGATACGCTGGTGGGGCTGCAGCACTTTCTGGAAGACGAAATCGCAGGCATGGGTATAACCGATGCATAAGAGCGTGAAGATCGCCACGAGCAGCAGCATATATTTGCGCCAATAGACGCTGATGAAGATATTATACGCCACCAGGAGCATGACGATGCCCATGGAGAGCCAGTCAAAGGGCACGCGCACCCAAATATTGACGATCAATCCGATGGTATAGAGCAGCACAACGCTCCCCATGAGGATGAGTGCCTGCCAACGGATATAATGCTCCTTGCAGATGAAATAGATCTCCACGGCCGTAAGGATGAGCATGCAGGTTAAGATACCCACGCTGCCGGTACCCAAAGGAAGAGGGATGGCACCGAAACGGATACTGATGATGAAAAGCGCTACGGCTGCTACCACCATCCATAGGATATAACCGCTCATACCCTGGCGGTAGAAAACCAGCAGGAAGGCCGCAAAGACGAGTGCCGAGCCCGTCTCTTTCTGCAGCACCATGATGATAAGAGCCGGCACACCGATGAGGGCAAAGGGCACGATCATATCGCGCCAGGTGCGGATCTTATACTCATAGCGTCCCATATATTTGGCGACCGCCAAGGCTACGATACACTTGGCGAACTCGGCCGGCTGGAGACTGACAGGGCCCAAGGATATCCACGACATCGATCCTTTGATATCACGGGCTAAGAAGGGCGTGGCCAAGAGCAGGAGAATCATCGCCGCATAGGCGAAATAGGTGAGCACGTCGTAAGTCTTATAATCGATAAGCAGCAGCACGATACCCATCACCAACGAACCTATCATCCATACGAACTGCTTGCCGGCACGATTGGAGAAATCGAAGATACTCGTTTGGTCAAAGGTATAGCTCGCGCCATAGATATTGAGCCATCCGAAGACGGCTAACGCGAGAAAGAGGCCGATGGTGCCCCAATCGACATACCGGATACTATTACCACTTCTTGACGCTCTCATTGAGTACTGCGCTTGCTATTCGATTGCGTAAATCTTTTCTTTTCACATCCCCGGTCAGGTACTGCTCCATCATCATCGTAGCTACCGGACAAGCCCATGTAGCACCGAATCCGGCGTTCTCCACGACTACCGCTACGGCTATTTGGGGGTTCTCCACCGGTGCAAAACCGATGAAGATGGCATGGTCACGCCCGTGGGGATTCTGGACCGTACCGGTTTTTCCCGCCATATGAAGACTATCGATGGCAAAATGGCGGCCCGTACCATGCACCATGACGCGGTGCATACCCTCCTTGACCACCGCAAAATGGCGTTTGTCAACTGCCAGATTATGCCGATGAATCCGCATAGAATCGTGCTTATTGAGGTGGGGCGAGATGTAATAACCGTCATTGGCGATGGCAGCCGCCTGATTGGCCAGTTGCAAGGGCGTCACCAGGATCTCTCCTTGTCCGATGCTGAGCGAACGGATGGTGATGGCTTTCCAACCCGTCTTGCCATAGAACTTATCATACAATTGTGTAGGCGGAATACTGCCGGAGGCCTGTTCTCCCAGGTCCGTATCTTTGAATTTAGCGCCCAAGCCGAAACTGAGCACCGCTTCCCGCCATTTCTCATAGGGTTTATGGATATCTTTCTCCCCGTTCTTGGTCATTAGATCACGAAAAGCGCACCAGAAATAGGGGTTGCAACTCTGTTCGATCGCGTTCTCCAGCGATACGGGCGAACCGTGATGGTGAGTACATTTGATAGGCGTACTGCCGGGGCCCGAACAAGGGTAGAGTGTATTCGGCGTGATCGCTCCCTGATCCAGGCAAACAAGCGACTGGATGGTCTTGAAGGTAGATCCGGGAGGGTACATGGCTTGCGTGGCACGATTCATGAGCGGTTTGGTATCATCATGGAGGAGGGTATTGTAGTTCCTGCTCCGCTCCTTACCCACCAGCACTTTGGGATTCCACGCAGGGTTGGATACCAACGCCAGGATCTCACCCGTTTGAGGTTCGATGGCCACCGCGCTGCCTATCTTACCTGCCAGCAGTTCTTCCGCCAGCATCTGCAGCCGGATATCCAGGGTGGTGTACAGATCCGCTCCGGCTACTGCCGTACGGTCCATTTCGCCGTCCTTATAGCTGCCTTGGATACGCCCGCGCACATCGCGCATGAGCACCTCCACGCCTTTCTCTCCGCGTAACTGCTGCTCATACGTACGCTCCAAGCCGTCCCGGCCGGAGTAGTCACCGCGTGTATAGTAAGGATCACGGTCAATATCCCGCCGGTTCACCTCACCTACCGAACCCAGCACATGTGCAGCGGCATTATAGGTATAATCGCGCAAGGTACGCTTCTGAATCTGCACACCGGGGAAAAGGAATAACTCTTCCTGCAAGGTGGCTACATCTTCTTTTTTGAGTTGACTGATAAAAACCTGCGGCGTCCAACGGGAATAGCCTCGGTTCTTGCTCTTATCTTTGATGTCCGCAATGCGCTGATCGAACTCGTCCCGGGTGATAGACAGACAGTGACAGAACGCCATCGTATCCCATCCGGCCTTCATATCGCGCATGGTGATGGTCACTTCATAGATGGGCTGATTGAAAACCAGCAGCACACTGTCGCGATCGTAAATAAGGCCACGGGAAGGATAGATCGTCTGCTTGACCAGGGCATTATTATCCGCCTGATCCTTGGTAGACTGATCGATGATCTGGAGATAAAACAAACGAATGATATACGTCAATACAATCACAATGGCGATACCACTGATGACATATCGGCGTCTATAATTCGTATCGTTAATCACTTGTATGTAAGAATATTATATGCTACAATAACCGTAATGGTGATCGCTCCGCTGACGATCGTCTCCAGCAGGACAAAACCCATATGGGTCCAACTCCATGCCGCCAGACTGAACACCATCAGATGGTGCAGCAGCACAAGTATCACCGTATATTTGATCAGCGCCTCCATGCCGATGGCACGCAGACTGATCTGTTCGTTAAGGCGGTCTTTATCATTGACGATCACCCCGATCAGATAGGGACGAACGAACATGAGGGCGATGCAAGCGGCCGTATGGATGCCAAGCGAGTTACAGAAGGCATCCATCACCAATCCCGCCGCCGCGCCGATGATCATCGACACACTGTGGGAAAGGGTGATGGGCATCATCATCAGGCACAGGATATAGATATACGGATGGCATGCGCCCCAGAGTTGCAAGCGATCAAAAAGCAACACCTGCAATAGCATGACGAGAATATAACGTCCTATTTGTTTAGTCCAATCCATGCATCAGTTCCTCCATTTGTGCCTGGTGGGCATTCTGCACCACTTCGACATATTTCAAACGCTTGAAATTGGTATTGAGCCGTATCTTGATCGTATGATACGAATCCCCCTGCTTGAGATAGCTGTTTTCCACGATTCCAACGGGAATTCCTTCGGGAAAGACCGGACTCAAACCGCTCGTGACGATCGTATCGCCTGGATTGACCATCATATGGGCTCCGACATCCGTCAGGCTCGCAAAACGGTTGTCCTCTCCATTCCACTGCAGGATACCGATATAGTCATTCTTGGTAAAGCGGCAGCTGATCTGCGTTTGGGTATGGATGATGGGCAGCACAACGCTATAGTGCGGGCCGACGGTACGGATGATACCTACCACGCCGTCGCTATTCCTTACTCCCTGTCCGCGTACGATACCGTCCTTGCTACCCTTGTCGATGGTGAGGTAGTTATGCAGTTGATCAGTGGTCATCTGCACCACTTTGGCCGTCGCATAACGGATAGCACCTTCCGGTCGCAGCGAATCGATGGCCGCCAACTGATTGCGCAGGGCCACGTTCTCTGCCGCCAGTTGCTCATTCTGCGCACGCAGACTGAAATAAGCGACTACGGCACTGACCTGCTCATTCTGCCAGGCGATTACGCTGTTGGCGGTACTGAGCATAGAGCTTCGCGGGGCTGCATTATTTTGAAAAACAAGCATAAATGCAGCAACTTCCAAGGCGATGAACACGAGGAAGTTGCTATAACGCAGCAGTATTTTGATCAATGTCTGCATACGTGGCTGCCGGGATTAGCGGAGCAGGAAGCCGAAGTTATTCACATTCTTCAGCGCCACGCCCGTACCGCGAGCTACCGAGTGCAGCGGATCATCCGCTACATGGAACTGGATGGTGATCTTATCCGTCAGACGACGTGCCAGACCATGGAGCAGTGCGCCACCACCGGTGAGGTAGATACCGCGTTTCACGATATCGGAGTACAACTCAGGCGGGGTAGCTTCGAGCGCCTGAAGGATAGCACCTTCGATCTTCGATACACTCTTCTCCAAGCAATGGGCGATCTCCTGATAACTAACCGGGACGGACATCGGCAGGGCGGTCACTTTGTTCGGACCGACTACGATGAAGTCCTCCGGTGCATCCTCGAGCTCCGGCAGGGCCGAACCTACCTGGATCTTGATACGCTCCGCCGTGGGCTCGTCGATACGCAGGTTATGCATACGACCCATGTACTCCACGATATCCTGGTTGAAGTCATCACCGGCGATCTTGATGGACTTATTGCTGACGATACCGCCCAAGGAGATGACGGCGATCTCGGTGGTACCACCACCGATATCCACGATCATACATCCCTCCGGACTCTCCACATCGATACCGATACCGATAGCGGCTGCCATGGGCTCATAGATCATGTAGATATCACGTCCTCCGGCATGCTCCGAACTATCGCGCACGGCACGGATCTCCACTTCGGTCGAACCCGAGGGGATACATACCACCATACGGATGGAAGGCGAGAAGAGACGCGCCTGCTTCGGAATCATCTTGATCATGCCGCGGATCATCATCTCGCACGCATAGAAATCCGCGATCACACCATCGCGCAAAGGACGCACGGTGCGAATCATCGAACCTCCCTTACCGATCATCTGCTGTGCCTTGCGGCCGACGGCCACCATCTTGTTGTCCGCCATAGAGATAGCTACAACAGACGGCTCATCCACCACGATCTTATCATCACACATGATGATGGTGTTCGCCGTACCGAGGTCAATAGCGATCTCCTGAGTAAAAGAAAAAAGTCCCATATCTATTATATAATTTTGTGCACAACATGAAAAATTGCGCAAAGTTACAACTTTTTTTTCATATATGCAAGCGCGCGCGTTTTTTTTTAATTTTTTTTATAAAAGAAGAGTGGCGACCAAAACGGCCGTCACTCTCGCGCTCCCTCTAGGACTTGAACCTAGGACCCCCTGATTAACAGTCAGATGCTCTAACCGACTGAGCTAAGGAAGCATTAAAAAAATCACTCACTTTTTACTTTCATTTCCGAAAGCGGGTGCAAAAGTACTGCTTTTTTTTTATATATGCAAGTTTTTTTGAAAAAAAATTCGTATCTTTGCAAAGTTTTTTGATTTTTAACCCATTTTTTGGCAAAAATAGACAAAAATGAAGAAAATTTTAGGACTTGGTAACGCGCTGACGGACATCCTGCTGCAGGTAAGCGAGGATGATCTGAGGGAACTCGGTTTTCCGAAAGGCAGTATGAACCTGATTTCCCGTGAGCAGGCGGAGCAGATTCAATATCGTTTTCTATCGGTTCGTAAACGCATGGTAGCCGGCGGATCGGCGTCCAACACCATCAACTGTATCGCATCCTTGGGTGGCAAATCGGCTTTCATCGGTAAGATCGGTAATGATGAGGTAGGTGATTTCTACCGGGAGGATATGGTCAAGAACGGCGTCAAACCGATCTTGCTTCTTTCGCAAACCTCGATGTCGGGTTTCTCGATCGTGCTGGTGACCCCGGACGGCGAGCGTACCTTCGCCACCTATCTGGGAGCTGCGGCCGAGTTATGCGCTGATGATATCTCCAAGGATGCTTTCAACGGGTATGATATCTTCCACCTGGAGGGATACCTGGTGCAGAACCATGAGCTATTGGAGAAATCGCTGAAGTTAGCCAAGGAGTCCGGATGCATGGTGTCGCTCGATCTGGCGTCGTATAATGTGATCAACGAAAACCATGCGTTCCTCAAAGATCTGGTCAGGCAATACGTAGATATCGTGTTTGCCAACGAGGACGAGTCCTTTGCCTATACGCATCTCAACCCCGAAGAGTCGGTACAGATGATCGCCGAACAATGCGATATCGCGGTAGTCAAAGTGGGTAAGAACGGATCGTACGTACAGCAGGGCAGCAAGCGTCATCATATCGGCGCCATCACCACCAGTTGTACCGATTCCACCGGAGCGGGCGACTATTTCGCCGGAGGATTCCTGCATGCCTTGAGTGACGGATTTGATATCCGCCGCTGTGCCGAGATCGGAACGATCGCTGCCGGTCGTGTAGTGGAAGTGGTAGGCACCAAACTGAATGAAGATACCTGGGAGGAGATCCGCCGTATCTGTGCCCTCTACCGCGGGTTTATGCAGAAATACGATAAAGACTAATGTTGAATGTTTAATGTTGAATGTTTAATGAAGTATATCATTTATCCGTTTTATATTATTTGGCAGTACCTGATTGCATGGCCGATCCTGGTATTACTGACGGCTTTTACGGCCTTCTTCACGATCTGCACGGTACATTGGCGCAATGCGGAGTGGGTGCATAAGGAGCAGCAGTTCTGGTCCCGCGCGTTCTTTTGGCTGATGTTTCTGCCGGTAAGTGTAGACGGAAAGGAACATATCCAACCCGGACAGAGTTATGTGTTCGTTTCCAACCACCAGTCGATGTTCGATGTATGGCTGGTGTACGGATGGCTGCCGGTGATCTTCAAATGGCTGATGAAAGCGGAGTTACGCAAAGTGCCGTTTATCGGCTCGGGTTGCAAAGCCGCCGGTCATATCTTCGTGGAGCGGCGTAATGCCAAAGCAGCCCTGGAGAGTCTCAAAGAGGTGGAGAAACAACTGACGAACGGGGTGAGCACGGTCATCTTCCCGGAAGGAACGCGTTCTGAGAACGGCGAAGTGGGACGCTTCAAACGCGGTGCTTTCCAGATCGCGCTGGATCTGGGTCTGCCGGTGATTCCGTTGTCGTTGAGCGGATGCTATGAAGTGATGCCCAAGGGCGGAGCGTTTGTACGTCATCACGCGGTACATATGCATATCGGCGAACCGATCGATCTGAAGCAATTTGCCGATCCGAACGAAGCGATCGAAGCGGTAAGAAACGCCGTGATCAACGGACGAAAGAATTCGTTAAACCGTTAAATTGTTAAATTGTTAAACTGATAATACTATGTATTCTGATCCTAAAGACTGTCTCTATTGCACGAACAATGAGACCTTGCATAACCTGATGATTGAGATCAAGCACCTGCGTGTATCGCGTGCTTTCTTATTCAAAGAGCAGACTTATCACGGTCGTTGTCTGGTGGCCTATGACCAACACGTGAATGACCTCAATGAGTTGAGCGACGAGCAGCGGAACCTCTTCATGGCCGATGTAGCGGATGTGACGCGCGCCATGCAGAAAGTGTTCAATCCCGAGAAGATCAACTACGGCGCCTATTCCGATAAACTGAGTCACCTGCATTTTCACTTGGCTCCCAAGTATGTAGACGGACCGGACTACGGCGGTACCTTCCAGATGAATCCTGGTAAGGTCTATCTTTCGGATGCCGAATATGCGGAGATGGTAGAAGCACTGCGTGCCGAATTGAAAATTGAAAATTGAGAATTGAGAATTGCTTTTCCGTGAGATTATAGGACAGGAGGCGACGAAGCAGTTGCTGCGTCAGTCGGTGCGTGAGGGACGGATCCCGCATGCACAGTTATTCGCGGGTATAGCGGGTATCGGTAAGTTACAACTGGCCCTGGCGTATGCCCAGTATCTCAACTGTCCACACCGCACGGAGGAAGACAGTTGCGGGGTATGTCCGACCTGTCTGCAGTTTGAGAAACTGCAACATCCGGATCTGCATTTCGTCTTCCCGATCGTGGGTTCGGACGAGGTTTGCGATTCATTCCTGGAACCCTGGCGCGAGATCATCCTGGACAAGCATTATTTTGACCTCGAAGACTGGCACCAAGCTTTGGGCGTGGAGACCAAGCAGAGCATGATCTACGAGAAAGAGAGTGGGGAGATACTGCGCAAGTTGAGTCTGAAAGCCTACGGCGACGGGTACAAAGTGATGATCATCTGGCAGCCGGAGAAGATGAATACAACGACGGCCAATAAATTGCTCAAACTGTTAGAAGAACCGCCTGCACAAACTGTGTTTGTATTAGTGAGCGAGCATCCGGAATCGTTGTTAGCCACGATCTTATCGCGCGTACAAACGATCCGCATCCCGCGTCTGGAGACCGAGACGATCGCCCGGGCATTGCAGCAGAAAGGAATTAATGCGACGCAAGCAACGGACATCGCACGGATTGCCAACGGCAGTTTTCTGGCCGCGCTGAAGAAAGCCGATACATCCGAAGAGAACCAACAGGAATTGCGCGATTTTATCGCACTTTTCCGCGATGCTTATACGGTAGGGGTGCTGAGAGATCCGGTAAAGAAATACGAATCTCTCAAGCGTCTGAGGCAGTGGAGTCTCGACATGGCGGACAGCAAGGTGGGGCGCGAGAAACAGAAGCATTTTCTGCAATATGCCCAGCAGCAGGTTCGGGAGAACTATATCCGTAATATCGGTCAGCCGGACCTGAACTACCAGATGGAGAACGAGCGGGATTTCTCCGTTAAATTCGCACCTTTTATCCATGACGGCAATGTGGAAGCCATCATGAACCAACTGGATCTGGCAGAGCGCCAGATCGAACAAAACGGCAATGCGAAGATGATCTTCTTCGACCTTTGCCTGCAAATGATCGTATTGATTAAAAAACCAAAGATATGAAACAACATACAGTAGGACCGGAACATCAGGAGTTATCCGCTGCGGCTACCCAACGCAACTCGGCACATATGTTGCCTGTTTGCGACTGGCTGAGTGATCTGCCGGAGAACACCCGACTGACGGACCTGATAGAAGTTCAGTTTAAGAACACCCGCAAGGGTTATTTCCATAATGCAGCGAACCTGCCCTTGGAAAAAGGGGTTAAAGTAGTGGTGGAAGCCAATCCCGGTTATGACGTGGGTGAGGTGGTGCTTACCGGTAAACTGGTGGAACTGCAGATGAAAAAGAACCGCATCGACAGTTCCCGTTACGAGGTGCGTCAGGTGATTCGTATCGCTACCGAAGAGGACCTGGAGAAAGCCCGCCTGGCGCATGCACGCGAACACGAGACGATGATCAAGGCCCGTGAGTTGGCTAAGTCGTTGGGACTGGAGATGAAGATCGGCGATGTGGAATACCAAGGAGACGGCAGCAAAGCGATCTTCTTCTATATCGCAGACGGGCGTGTGGACTTTCGGCAGTTAATCAAAGTGTATGCGGAAACTTTCCGTATCCGCGTGGAGATGAAGCAGATCGGAGCTCGTCAGGAAGCAGGCCGTATCGGCGGAACGGGTCCGTGCGGACGCGAGTTATGCTGCTCGACGTGGATGATCAATTTCAGTTCCGTAGGAACAGGCGCGGCACGATTGCAGAACATATCGCCCAACCCGACCAAACTGGCCGGCATGTGCGCTAAGCTCAAGTGCTGTCTCAACTACGAAGTGCCTGTTTATGAGGACGCTGCCAAACTGCTGCCCAACCGCCATACGGAGTTGGAGACCAAAGAGGCTACGTGGTATTTCTTCACTTCCGATCCGTTGGCAGGTACCGTGACCTATTCATCCGATCCGCAGAAGGGAATTAACCTGACTACGCTGTCCGCAGCACGGGCGCATGAGATCATTGCGATGAATAGGCGCGGGGAAAAACCCGATACGCTGGAAGGAAACAAGGCCGTAGTGACCGAAATAGGATACCAGACAGGTCATGGCGATGTGACGCGGTTTGACAAGAAGAAACAACATCACCATCATGACCGCAGAGACAGGAGGGATAGGAGATGAAGATAAAGGTTATCGGTTATTGGTTATTGGTTATTGGCTGCTTGACTCTGACAGCCTGCCGGAATGATATTGTCTATAGTCAATTTCATCCGATTCCATCGGAGAAATGGCAGGTAGATTCGGTAGCATCGTTCGATTATACGATTGCAGATACGACGGTGGACTATCGCATGCTGATCTATGTACGGCATACGGAGCGCTATCCGTATCAGAACATGTGGCTTTTTGTAGGGGATGGGACGCACCGCGATACGATTGAGTTCTACTTGGCAGATGATAGAGGGCAGTGGTTGGGCGACAAGCATCACGGCTTCATCGAGATGCCGGTTCTTTATGAAGAGCATTTTCATTTTTCGGACACAGGTACGTATCAGCTTGCTATTCAGCATGGCATGCGTGATAGTGTATTACGCGGCATCACAGATATCGGCATAGAGGTAATTAAAAATTAAGAATTAAAAAATACGAATTACTTTGGGCAAGAATAAACTCAAGAAGTTCGCAGAGATGGAGACATTTCATAATGTCTTCCAACCGCCGTACGAGCAGATGGCGGGTCAATGGAGGGAGCGATTCTTCCATAATGATAACCCGATCGTGTTGGAGTTGGGCTGCGGACGAGGCGAATATACGGTTGGCTTGGCAGAGCGCTACCCAGATAAGAACTTTATCGGTGTGGATATCAAGGGCGCACGCATGTGGGCAGGCGCCAAACAAGCGGAATTGGCCGGACTGAAGAATGCCGCTTTTCTGCGCACCAACATCGAATTCATCGATACTTTCTTCGCAGCCAACGAGGTGGATGAGATCTGGATCACATTCTGCGACCCGCAGATGAAAAAAGCCACCAAGCGGTTAACCAGCACCTATTTCATGCAGCGTTACCAACGTATTGTCAAACCAAATGGTTTGATTCATCTGAAGACCGACAGTCCTTTCCTCTATACCTATACGACGGAGATGTTGCGGTTGAACCCCTATCCGGTGTTGGCCAATACGGATGACTTGTATGCCTGCGAGCAGTACCCGGACGCACAGGCGCTCAAGACGCATTATGAAAAACAATGGCTCGATCGGGGAATGAGCATCAAGTATATCGCTTGGCAACTGGCGCCGCTCACACAATGGGAAGAACCGACCATTGAGATCGAAAAAGACAGTTACCGTTCGTACGGTCGCAACTACAACAGTCCCGAATGAAAATCTTCACACGCATAGTGACCTGGTTAGGCATCATGGCGGCATTGACCTTACTCGCCATGGGGCTTTGGTTAATCTTATTGGGAGGCAGCCAGAGTACGGAGAGTCTCAAATGGTTGCAATTCGCCCAGATGACAGCCACATTTCTGCTGCCTCCTATCGTATGCGCATGGATATGGGATGAGCACCATCAGCCATGTGCATGGCTTCAAATAGACAAAGGCGCAGACTGGATGCTGTTTGTGCTGGGAATAGGAATGATGGTTTGTGCCGTTCCGGCGATTAACCTGTTGGCGGACCTGAATAGCCGTATTGAGTTGCCGGAATGTCTCGCATCCATCGAACAAATGTTCAAACAACAGGAAGCCGCAGCAGCTGTGCTTACGGAGCGGTTTTTAAAAGCGGATCATTGGTGTATTTTGCTGCTTAATATCGGTTTGATGGCCATCCTGCCCGCCTTCGCAGAAGAACTTTCGTTCCGCGGGACATTACAGCAGGTTTTAGCCGAGAGTCAAGAGTCGAAAGTCGAAAGACAAAAGCATATCGCTATTTGGGTGACGGCGTTTATTTTTTCGGCGATCCATATGCAGTTCTATGGCTTTGTGCCGCGTATGCTGATGGGTGCGCTATTCGGGTATCTGTTTGTATGGTCTGGCAGTCTGTGGATCCCTATCGTGATGCATTTTGTGAATAACGGTCTGGCGGTGGTGGCCTACTATGTATTGGGACAAAATAATAGCGCCGATACCATCGGTACCGGCACTACGTGGTGGTTAGGCGTTGTAAGCCTGATGATTACATCTCTGGGTCTACTAATATTCTACCGCAGAACTCGCACACGATGATTTTCTTACGGGTGCGGATATCCAACTGACGCTGTGCAGGGATCTTTGCGTGGCAACCGCCGCACGAGTCACGCTCTACTTTAACCACTGCCAAACCGTTACGCGCATTCTTGCGGATACGGTTGAAAGCGGTCAAGAGACGCTCGTCAATCTTCTTGGACAGGTCATTAGCCTTGAGCATCAACGCTTCGGTCTCTGCCTTGGTTTCTGCAAGGATCTGATCCAACTCCGAACGTTTCTGATTCAGATCTACCGTACGCTCCTCGATCGACTTGGTCGTGCTGGCTTTCTCTGCCAGACGTGCTTCGAGTTCAGCAGAGTAGTGTTTGATCTTACGCTGCGAAGCTTCGATCTCCAGCTCCTGATACTCGATCTCCTTGTTGAGGTTATCAAACTCGCGGTTGTTACGCACGGTGTTCTGTTGCTCTTTGTAGCGCGAGATGGATGCGTTGGCATTCTCGGTACGTACACGGTGATCCGAGATCTGGGTCTCGCAATCCTTGATGTCATTCTCGATATTGGTCAGACGGGTCTTGAGACCTTCCACTTCGTCTGCCATATCTTTCACTTCCTGCGGCAGTTCGCCGGCCAGGGTACGCAAGCTGTCGATCTTCGAATCCACTTGCTGCAAATCATAGAGGGCACGTAATTTCTCCTCTACTGTCAATTCTCTTTTTGCCATTCGCTGCTGGCTATGACTCGCGTGACTCGCGACCTCTTCGCTCGATGACGCTCCGTCATGCCCTCGCTCTTCGGTCGGACTATCACTACGTTAGCAGTCCTCCCGATTTAGAGAGCCCCTCCAAGCCAGTTAGGAGGAATAAATATTAATTGGTGTTTTATCTAAATTACTGATGATTGTCTGGATGCCAAGAGGCGCTAAGATATCTTGGAATATCTCGCGGGCATGGCGCTCAGAGATCCAATGATCGATGTCAATCAGTCCGATCTGACCGTCTGCATCCTGGAACTCATGGTACTTGCAATCGGCGGTGATATAAACATCTGCCCCTTGTTCGATCGCTTGCTCGATGAACTCTGCACCCGATCCGCCGCAAAGAGCAACCTTCTCGATCATCTCTTTCTTCGGGCGCGTATAACGCACGTAGGTACATTGTAATGTTTCGCGCACATATGCAAGGAAGTCGGAGTAGGACATAGGATGAGATAGGGTGCCTATGACACCCAAACCGCTTTCTGTCAGGAAACGATAGTCCTGCAGACCGAGTTTATCGGCCAGGCGTGTATTGATGCCGCCTACTGCTACATCGAGGTTAGTATGCGCAGAATAGATAGCGATATTATGCCGGATCGCCAGCTCCACAACGCGTGCCTGCGGCGTCTGACCGCAGACCTGTTTGAGTGAGTGAAAAAGAAGGGGATGATGAGAGATGATGAGGTCACAACCATTCATAATAGCCTCATTGACCACATCTTCCGTGATGTCTGTGGTCAAGAGAACGGAGTGGATCTCGCGTCCTGTGTCACCTACCTGCATTCCCGAGTTATCCCAAGGTTCCTGGGCACTCCGTGGCGCTACAGATTCTATGCTATTGATGATCTCCCTGAGGAGCACTTATGCTTTTTCCTCGCCTGCAGGTTCGTCCTCTTTAATGGAGAAGTCGGTGATACCCGCATGGATGAGGATGTTGTACCATTGGATGAGTTTGCGGATATCCGAAGGATAAACGCGATCGCGGTCCCAGTTAGGCAACACCTGGTCAAACCAAGCCTGCAGCTCTGCGTTCGATGCTTTCTTCGGATCCATCGCTACCGCCTTGAGACCTTCTTTCTTGCCTGCATTGGTCAGCACTTCGCTCAATGCGACATCATCTGCATCCGTGAACATCGATACATCGCTCAAAGCCACGATCTTATCACGCGCATACGTCGGCATACGTTTGCCGTCGATCAGACTCTCCACGATCAGCATGTTATTGCCGCGACTAACCAATTTATACAAACCCGGTTTACCGGTGATAGCCAATATTTCTCTCAACATTTCTACTTGTTTTTAACAAATCGGGTGCAAAATTACTACAAAAATCGCACATATGCAAATTTTTAAGGGATTTTTTTGCTAAATAGTATAAAATACTATGTTTTGAGAACAGAGAGAGACCAACTATGCTTGCATGAGGTGGGCTCTATATGGTCTCAAAACAAAGCGCTATATGCGCTAGCAAAAAAATCCCTTAAAATGGCATATGCACCGCGGGACGCGAACGAAAATTCGGAGGGAACCCGCCCATTACGAGGCATAGATTACAAGCCTCATAATGGGAAGGGGCGTGCCGAAAGTACTACAAATTTTGATTATGATATTTTGGATAGGTATTGCCACCTACTTTCCTCCTTGATTCCACCTATCCGATTCCGTGTCGAGTCCGTGTCGTTGCCGTGTTTTGGTTATACGAGGGGGTATATACAAGGAGTTTTGGAAGTTTTTGTAAAATCGAGTGCAAAGATACAAAAAATCCCACATATGCAAATTTGGGGAAGTGAAAAAATGCATAAAAAATGCCAAGCGGTGAGGCTTGGCATAGAAGAGAAAAAAATAAAGTTATTAATTGACTCTTGGTGCATCAACAGAAGCCGTTTACATCTGCAGATAAATATGACTACTTATAAATATAGTGCAACATATAAATAAGTTTACCTAATTCAGTATTCTCCTCAAATATGAGATCATGAGGGTACATTTTTCCCTTATAATTAGCAAGTTCCGAGAGAGTCGGTGTTTCAGTTGTGCACAACACAATTGGATCCACATTTTGCGTCGGACGATATTCAAATGAAATGGTGTACTGTTTGTCTCTCCATGTAGCAGCACCTCCGTCCACTTTTAGTGTGATTGGCATGTCGGATTTAGCGTACTCATTCTCTTCCCACTGTGCACGATCACTAGTCAATTTGCAATTATAAAATCCGTCTGCAGGTATCTTTTTAATTTTTACAGACATTAGAAATGCAACGTTGTGTCTTTCTTCCGATTTCTCGCACGAGCATAGATAGAGAGCAACAATAGCGCACAGGGTGATAAAAAATAACTTTTTCATTGTAATGATTTTTTTGTTAATATTTTAGTTGATTTAAATACACACAAAACGTGAGCCAACTGCTATTGGTTCATTCGGGCTACCACACCCTTTACCTCCATATATGCAGAAAGCTCACGCATAAACGTGAGCGTTTCGCATTATTCTCGGAAGGTAAAATTCAAGTTGTGGTAGTTTGAATGAATCCTCAAATAAAGCAAACGCCTATTTTTAATATGTCTGCGCAACGCTTTGCGTTAAGTTGTGGAGTATAGCGGACTCGAACCGCTCACCTCGACACTGCCAGTGTCGCGCTCTAGCCAGATGAGCTAATACCCCATGCAAACCTTTGCGGCTGCAAAGGTACAACAAATTTTTGGAATATGCAAAAAAATCTGCACTTTGGATGCAGATTTAAAGATTTTGATACGGAAAAGCGGGAAGTCTTAAGCAAACAATTCCTTTAGATCTGACTTTAGGAAAGTCTCAATAGGAATGCCTTCTTCACCTACTAACACCGATCGGTAAGGATGGAATAAGTCTTGGAATGTATGCAAGCCGGAAGTGTCTTTCTCGTGATTGCTTTTTACCTCAATAGCCACAACTTTTGTCTCTTTCACCAGCACAAAATCCACCTCATCTTTTCCGTCTCGCCAGTAGTATACTTTAAATCGTCCGGTATAGGCACAATTCATAATATGCGCACCGACAGCGGATTCAAATAGCCGCCCCCATAACTTATGGTTCGCTCTTGCAGCCTCAAAATCATGCTCACAATAGAGACTCATCAATGCGTTGTTATACACCTGATATTTTGGAATAGAGTTACGGCGACGCGCCTTATCGACCGCATATTTGCTAAGCCCACAAACCATACCACTCTGATTAAGTAGATCCAGATAGTGCGCAAGCGTGGTCGTGTTTCCTGCATCTTGCAGTTGTCCTATCATCTTAGTAAGTGATACCTCTTGCCCGGAATAAGCACTACTTAACTCAAATGTCTGCCGTAACAGTGCCGGTTTAGCGATAGGCGTATCCATCAAGATGTCGTTGTTGATCGTCGCGTCCACAATAGAACTGCTTATATACTCTTGCCATCTATCCAAGTCATGGCGTAGGTCAGTTGCACCCGGGTAAGCGCCAAAGTAGATGTATTCATCAATAGACATACCGAAGCCTTCTTGCATTTCGGCAAATGACCAGTTGGGCATTTTGATCGTTTCATAACGTCCTTTTAGACTCTCGCTTAGTCCTTTTTCCAAGCGCACACGCGAAGAACCTAATAGTACAACTTTAATAGGCACATCATTGAAGGTGTCATCATCCCATTCTTTTTTTACCACTTCACCCCAATTCAACAACTTCTGCACCTCATCAATAACCAGCAATAGTTCTGGTAATTTCTCCATTTGGAGTTTATTGCGCGCGGTTGACCAACAATCACTGATCCATGCACTACGGGTCGCCGGCACATTATCCGCAGAAAAATGCACCCAATGTATTGAAATACCCTTCAGTACTTGCTTGATAAGCGTTGATTTACCTACCTGACGAGGTCCTTCGATGATCTGAATGAACTTTCTTGGCTCTTCTATGCGCTTTGCAATTGTTTCAAAATAAGGACGTTGTATCATACTTTAAAATTTTACTCAATACAATTAGTATTTTTACTCAATAAGGTGAGTAGTTTCATTTTGGCTGCAAAGGTACAACAAATTTTTGGAATATGCAAAAAAATACTAAGAATATTTGCGGGGATGGAAAAAAAAGTGTATCTTTGCAGCGAAAAATGAGGTTCAAAATGCTTTTCATAGGGTGCTTGATGAGTTTTTCCGTACTATATGCGGAGGATTTGCGGGTGGTGAGTTATAATGTGGAGAATCTGTTTCATCCTGCCCATGACAGTCTTAAGAATGACCTTGAATGGACGCAGGAAGGGGAGAGGCATTGGTCTTATGCACGATACTACCGGAAAGTGGAGAATATTGCCCGTGTGCTGACGAATATAGGTGAATGGGAAGGAGTGGATGTAGTGGGTTTGCAGGAAGTGGAGAATGCGCTATGTGTCAAACGTTTATGTTATACGCTGAGGCGGAATGAGTACGATTTTGTGCATTATGAAAGTCCGGATAGGCGAGGTATTGACGTAGCGCTGATCTATAAAAAGAGTAGAGTAGATACCATTCATACAAAAGCACTTAATGTGGATTTAGGAAACGAAACTACCCGCGATATCTTATATGTCTGCGCAAAGGTGGATAAACGGGATACGGTTCATTTCTTTGTTTGTCACCTACCGAGTCAGCGCGGCGGAAAGGCAGAAAGCGAATGGAAACGGGAAGCAGCCAAAGAGGTAATAGAGAGGGCTTTAGACAGTGTGTTTGTCGTTTATCCGGATGCAAAGATCATCGTGATGGGTGATATGAATGCGAATGAATTATCGTTGAAGGGATTAAAGGATAAATTAGCCGAGAGCCAAAAGCCAAGAGCTGTGAGACAACAAGGAACCCATAAGTACCGGGGACAATGGAAATATTTGGATCATTTCTATGTATCTGCTTCTATAGACAGTTTGTCGCATGCACAAGTCTATGATGCGGAATGGATACAAGAAACGGATGATAAATTCATGGGACTCAGACCCAAACGAACCTATAACGGATTTCAGTATCAAAACGGATATTCAGACCATTTACCAATTGTATTAAGATGCCGGAGATAGTATTGCATTATATATGGGAGCACTGCCTATGGGCAGGTTTTGAACAACAAACCACAGAGGGAAAAAAAGTAGAGATCTTGTCTGTTGGAGAGCATAATAGGGATGCGGGTCCTGATTACAGTCATGCTCGGGTGCTAATTGACGGAAAAGAATGGATCGGAAATATAGAGATTCATGTGAACGCGTCCGATTGGACGAAGCATCACCATCATCTGGATAGCGCGTATGACAATGTGATCTTGCATGTAGTGCGAACGGCTGACAAACCTATCTATAATACCAAAGGACAATTGGTGCCGCAATGTGAGTTGCAATATCCGAGCGATAAGGATTACTTGAGTGGTCTTTTTGAAGCGGCCCAACAGATGGATAGTGCCATAAGCAGGATAGGATGCGCCGAGCAGTTGGTTCATGACCCGAGACTACTCTCAGAAGGATGGCGCAAGACCCTATTGCGCAAACGATTGGAATGTAAACGGGCTTCTATCACGCGGCTTCTGGAGATCACAAAGGGCAGCTGGGAGCATGCATTGTATATATCGCTGGCGCGGAATTTCGGTTTTCACACGAACAGTCTACCGTTTGAACAGTTGGCTATCAATACACCGCTTTCGTACCTGCAGAAACATCGGAATAATATTTTTCAGTTAACCGCATTGCTGATAGGACAGGCTGGGTTAATTGAAGATTCTTCAATGCAGAAAGAGTATGATTTTCTGCGAGCTAAGTTCTGTTTGAATCCGATGGATCCGGCTATTTGGAAACATGCACGTTTGCGACCGCAGAATAGTCCGGAGTTACGAATCCGCCAGTTTGCACAATTACTATACCAATCGGAGAACCTGCTCAGTAAACTATTGGATACAGATGATCTGAAGGCACTCAAAATGCTGTTTGAAGTAGATAAGATGGGTGCATCAAGTATTGATATTTTGCTGATCAATACGGTGATACCTTATAAATACGCGTACGCGTTGCATAAGAATAACCTCGCGCAAGCGGAAGCAGCGATGAGTCTGATGGAGAAGATTGCACCGGAGAATAATACGATCGTTCGCCAATGGCGGATACTGGGTCAGGAGATCCATAATGCCGCAGATACGCAAGCCTTACTGCATCTCTATCAGAACTACTGCCAGCATCACGAGTGTATCAACTGCGAAGTCGGGTATAAGATATTCCAAGATAAACAACTCAAACTCTTTTAGTTATGAAAAAAATCCTTTTCTTTGTAGGAGTCATTTTGCTTTTTGCAGCATGCCATCAACAGGCTGTCAAACAAGCAGGAACGGTAGAGCGGGACACTATCAACGGCGTGCCTTGCTGTGTATATCTTCCTTATGCGTATGACAGTCATTATACGTACCCCGTTTTATACCTGCAACACGGTATGTTCGGTAATGAAGATGACTGGACGGCGCAAGGTAACTTAGTGGGTATCATGGACTCGTTGCTGAAGATCGATCAGGTGAAAGAGATGGTGGTTATTATGCCGGATAACTGTCCGCACAGAGACACGTACGAAGAAGAAAAGGATAATGCTATGACCGGCGAGTGGGAGAATCATTTTGCTGAGTTTATGGCCGAAGCCGAAAAAAAATACAGTATATCGAGCAATCCAGCCGAGCGGGCTATTGCCGGTCTTTCGATGGGCGGCTACCACACGATGCGCGTGAGTTATGTGTTAGCAGGACAGTTTGCGTATGTGGGTATGTTCTCACCTGCTACATTTGTACATCAAGCACCAGCTGACTATAAACTTTTTTGGCTGGGTATAGGAAATGAAGATTTCTTATATGAGATGGTGAAGGAATACCGTCAATGGCTCGAATTGAACCATATTGAATATACCTATTACGAAAGTGCGGGTGGACATACCTGGCCGAATTGGCAAGACTATATCACCCGCTTTTTACCTTTATTATTTCAATAAGAAAAATCAGGACATCTCCAACATGCGTTGGATGGAAGAGACGGCTTTTTCGGCTGTCTCTTTTGGTACGATCATTTCCGGTGACTCGTTAAGAAGACAGTTATACAGTTTCTCCAGCGTGTTCATCCGCATGTACTCGCACTCGTTGCAAGAGCATCCTATACCTTCCGTTACTTCCGGTGGAACCGGAATAAACTCCTTATCCGGACACGCCCTCTGCATCTCAAAAAGAATACCGCTTTCTGTAGCTATTATAAAGCGTTTGGCGGGCGATTTGATGGTGTGCTCGAGCAGTGCCTTAGTAGAACCAATCACGTCGCTCTGCGCGAGAATAGGTGCCTTACATTCCGGATGCGCCAGTACTTCTACTCCGGGATTCTCGGCTTTGATTTTTAATAAAGCCTCTAAAGAGAAGCGGCTATGTACGTGGCAGGCTCCATTCCAAAGAAGCATATTACGGCCCGTTACGGAATTTATATAGGAACCTAAGTTATGATCCGGACCGAAGATGATCTTGGCGTCTTTGGGTAACCGGTCTACTATCTTCTTGGCGTTCGAAGAAGTTACCACCACATCCGTCAGGGCTTTTACATCCGCGCTTGTATTGACATAACTGACTACCATATGATCCGGATGCTGTGCTTTGAAATCAGCCAAATCTTCCGCCTTACAACTATCTGCCAACGAACAACCTGCATTCATATCCGGAATCAGCACTTTTTTATCCGGACAAAGAATCTTCATCGTCTCGCCCATGAAATGCACACCACACATTACTAATATATCCGCGTGTACGCGCGTGGCTTGTTGGGCAAGTGCCAAAGAATCTCCGATAAAATCGGCGCATTCTTGTATTTCCGGTCGCGTGTAATAATGGGCGAATATAACCGCATTCTTTTCGCGAGCTAAGGATTTTATTTTATCAATATATAATTTTTTTTCTTTTAAATCCATGATAGTAATAGGGTGTTGAAATGTAGATAAATGATGCAAGTATGCTCGATTTCAACGGATTATATATATTTAATTTTGTTCGTTCAATTTTCTATTGTTTGATAAGTACGATGTGGAACATCTTATCTACTGTGTAACAATAGGGTTGTTAATAACCTGTTTATAACCATTTTTTTAGTCTGAATATCAGCAATATAAGAACAACGCTCATTACCATCAGACCCAGTGCAAAGGCATAACCGTATTGCCAATGCAATTCCGGCATGAAATCAAAGTTCATACCGTAGAGGCTACCGATGAGGGTAGGCGGCAGGAAGATGATGTTGATGACCGTGAAGATCTTTATAATCTTATTCTGTTCGATGTTTACCAAACCGAGGAAGGTATCCTGGAGGTAGTCCAGACGGTCAAAACCAAATCGCGTATAGTCGAAAAGTGAATTAATATCCTTAATGATCATCGTCAGACGCGTGCCGAGTTCTTCCGGAAAGAAATCGCACTTCAGGATATTGGAGATCACGCGTTGTTTATCCATGATATTCTGTCGGATGATGGTCACTTTTTCTTGCAATTCCTTGATTTGAACCAGCAAATCCTCATCTACGTGATCCGATTCGGCATTAATCTGTTGGGAGAGCTCGGTAATCATATCCGTCGTATCCTCAATCAAGTCGGCATCCTTCTCTACTCGCGTTTCAAAGAGCGCTACGAGCACGTGGTAACCTGTCGGGAAATTGCGGGTATTGACGAACACTTTCTTAAACGTCTCGTTGAAAGTATCCAACTCATTATCGCGGATGGATACAAGAATACCGTTCTTCAGGATAAAGTTTACCGGCTCCATCTCGAAGTTGTTTTTGAGGAAGTTCGAGTTTGCCACAATGGAGTCATCCGTCTGGATATAACGGCTCGAGAGCTCGATCTCCTCCATCTCTTCATCTTCCTGGATATCGATTTTCAGGAAGCCCTCGAGCGTATCCTCGGTCTTATCGGATACATCGAGCAGGTCGATCCAGATGATATCTTTCTTATCGAGTTCTTTCAATGCGGAGATGGTGCGTGCTACCTTGATTTTCTCCTTATCTTTATAGAATATCTTGATTTCGCTCATTTTCAATCAGTTTTGTAAGTTCAACAAATTGTTCTACGGATAGCTGTTCAGGGCGCATTGTAAAAATCTTCTCTTCCAGGACGGGATTTCCCTTTCCTACCAGCTGTTGAAGAGAATTGCGCATCTGTTTTCGTCGCTGGTTAAAGGCAGTCTTGACAATCGTCTTAAAGAGCGCCTCGTCGCAGTCCAACCGTCGTCGTTTGTTACGTGTCATACGGATCACTGCAGACTTCACCTTAGGCGGCGGGTTAAACACATGTTCATCTACCGTGAACAGATATTCTATATCATAATAGGCTTGCAAAAGGACGGAGAGGATACCGTACGCTTTCTTACCGGGCTTGGACGCCAGCCGTTCGGCTACTTCCTTCTGAATCATACCCGAACAAACGGGAATACGGTCCTTATAGTCGAGTACTTTGAAGAAAATCTGGCTGGATATATTATACGGATAATTACCGATGACGTTAAATTCGCCTTCGGGGATCAAGGTATCCAAATCGAGTTTAAGAAAATCGCCTTCCACCAGATCCAACTCCGGGTACCACTCACGCAGATAAATCACCGACTCGCGGTCGATCTCGATGGCAGTTAATTGAATTTGAGGATTTTTAAGAAGATATTGAGTAAGCACACCCATACCCGGCCCGATCTCGATGGTTCGGCCCGAGGTGAGGGTTTCAGCTATTTTCTGGGCGACCGTTAAGTCCGTCAAAAAGTGCTGTCCCAAAAATTTTTTGGCACGTACTTGTTGCATTATCCGCGTGATAATCGTCCATAGTGGTTACTCCGTTTTCTTTTGCGGCTGCAAAAGTACTACAAAAAATTGACATATGCAAATAAAAAAAGAAAAAATCGCTCAAATCGGGCGATTTTTTCTACTAATCCACCAGTATCTACTATAATGATCAACTATTTATCGGAGAAGATGTACTCATACACCTTAACGGAATATAGCTTGCCGTTGGGGAGGTAGTTGTACTGCTTGGCTTTGGTGCCATCGGCGTTCCATTCGTATTTCTTGATGCGGACAGGACGATTGCGGTCGTTGTACTCTATTTCTTCCGTCACCTTACCTGTAATATCATCATACTTGCTGACCACGCGCCATTTCTGGCCGTAGGTGGCATACTCGATCTCTTCGATACAACGTCCTTGATCGTCGTACACCTTGAGACGGTCCATCCACCGCGTTTTAGCCTTACTATCGGTATTCCATTCCTTAACGGTAAGGTTCTTGCGTTTCTCGCGTTTGGCAAGTTGTTCGGGAGTAAGGAGGCTCTGTGCAGACAAAGAACCAAGGGACAAAGTACAAAGTACAAAAATAATTAAGTTTTTCATAACTATAACCTTTATTTACCAATCCAAATTATATCTCACTCCAACGGAGTGCATATAGAGTTTTTCTTCCGTCAGTTCGATGTATCCTTTTGTCCTTGTGATATTGATATCTCGATCGTAACCGTACGTGAAACGGTAGAAGAAATCGAGACTGCTGAGTCGCGTGATGCGCCATTTGAAACCAATCTGTGTACGCACGGAACAAATGAACTGATTTCCGTTCTTCTGCTGGTATTTAGGTGCATTAAGTGTATTAATCAGTTCCACCCACAGATAGGGTTTGAAGGGTTTACCGGGAATAATAAAATCTGTTCCTACTCGGCTGCGCAAGAATAAATCGTACTTGTTCTTTTCCAACAAGTTCACGCTGTCCGTTCGCATATCCAGTTGTACCCGCTCCCGTAAATAAATCTTCGCATAATCAAAGGTGTAGGAACCTGTTACACTGAAGTATAAACGATGCCGAATCCATTCGTTGGCATCTGCTTTCTTGCTATCCGACCATGTGCTATCCGGACCAAGCAGTTTGAGCGTATAACCGAGGTCTAACTTGACATACTCAATCGGTTTATAACCTAAATCGACGGTGGTGTAAGACTTACGGAAATGAGGACCCACTTCTGAGTTATACACATCAAACCACAAGTCTTCACTCACACCCAGCTGAAGACCGGTTCGCCATTTTTTGGTAAACGTCGTTCCGAAACGCAGTTGTGCCACATTATCCGTGACAACATCTTCAGAACGATAGTTCCAAGCAAAAGTGCTGATACTGCAAAGCAGCAGCACTCCTATAAGCTTTAACCTATAACTTTTCACCATTACCTGAATTTTGTGATTTGATCAATACTGTTGGTTATCCTGCCTTTCTCCAGCGGATAAGTCATTTTGATATACGCCACGTCGCGGAGGAAGTCGATATGTCCGATCTCAACGTCCAGCACTTTGAGTCCGGTGCGCTCTTCGAGGTCCGCGATGAGGGCGGCACGGTTTTCGGGTTTGATATTCTCGATCTTCTCATAGAGGATGATCTTCGTGGAGATCCGTTTGCGTCCGTTCCATAACTCGAAGAACCACGCCAGAGCCAGCATCATGAGGTTTGCCAAAAGCAACAGATACCAAGCCAAACCGTCCGCTTTCAGACTCAGCGAGTTGATGACCGAGAGCGCGATGATGAGGAACATATAGTTCATCTCGCGGATAGGCACGGTCTCCGTACGGTATCGGATCATACCGAAGATGGCGAATAGACCGAGCACGAAACCTGTCTGGATATCCAATATCTGCATCAGCCACAGCAGCAGGAACATACCGCTCGAGAAGAGCATAAACTGCACGTAGTAGTCGCGGCGACGGCTGTAGCGATAGTAGATACCGTAGATGAGGATCCAGGAAACCAGCAGGTTGAAAAGGAACATCAACGGCATGGTGATCAGGTTCTCACTCACATGCAACCAATCGGCGATGGTATGCATGAGGTATGAAATACTGTCCGGGGTGCCAAAACGGGCAGCGATATCCGGATCATTCTCCAGAAATTCTAATGTCGGGTTGTTTAAATCTGGCATAATTTTTCAATTTTACGTATTTTACTTTTGAATCGATTCTTCTTGATATCGGGTGTGGTCAGCGCCGTACCGATGCAGTACTTGCTGATCTTGAAGGGGTGTATGCGGTGGGCTAGCATGATGTCCGTCATAAACGAAGGCACGTTGCCGTCGCGTTTTAGTTCAATGATGACAAGGTCTTCAAACGTCTTTTTCTCTCCGCTGACCACATTGTCCCACACTAAGTCCATATCTATCGTCAGCCGTTCCGTCTTGGCTTTGTTGACCAGCGTAATACGGTGGAACTTGGTCCAGAGGTGCGGCGTGATCTCGCTCCAATGGTAACGGCTTTTGGTATCAATGAAACTCTCCACCGTCACCGCCTCGTCTTCTTTGCGTTTGTGCTTGAGCACACTCGGCGTGTCAGCTGTGATGTCGAAGCCCGGCACGACGATACGTTTCTTGTTGGTGCGCCCTTTGTTGTTCTTGCGCTTGATTTCCAAGAAGGTGAGGTTGCTGTCCACATACTGCCGCACGCGTATTTTCTGGCGCACCAACTGGCGGTCGTGATGGCGGATGTACATATCCAGCGTCGAGGTGTCGTAGTACATGGTGTCGTAAGTGGCAATCCGTTTGCCGTCGATCTCCTGCGCGTAGTAGTCCGCTTTCGACATCTCCAGAATAGAAGGGAGCACAGAGAGCGGAACCGCATACTTGGTGTCAATGCGGTTCATGAGTTTGACGCTCTCCATCTGAGCTAGACTAATTGGCTCATACTGGGCTAATATGTCATTTACTTGCTTGTTCATGACTCGTCGAGGGGGGTTACCATCTGCCTCCGCCGGGACCTCCACCACCACCGGTGTACGAACTGAGCGATACAGACGAGCCGCCTGTCGCTGTAGCAGGATAGTACCCTACTCCGTCGAAGATGCTTGTACCGGAAGCCGTGATACCGGATTTGAGGGTCGGTGTCGAAGCACCGGAAACGACCATCGTACTGCCGCCGGAAGACGGGGTTTTGAACGCAAACACATTGCTTCCTACCGTCAGGGCATACCAGGTGTTTTTGCTCCAGGAAGATGCTTTATAGCAACTCTGACTAAGACTTGCACCTCTCTCCAGACCACCGATAGCCACTATCGTGCCGCCGGTGACATACAGTTTGTAACCACCTTCGGTATTGGCGTCGATGGCTACTTCCGGTGAGGAAGCACCGATAGCATATACCAGTCCGCCTTTGATATAACAGTTGCCGTTGGCATCAATACCGTCGTTGTTCGTTGCGCGTGCATAGACCATGCCGCCGGAGATCGTGAGGTGAGATGATGCGTTGATGGCGTCGTCATAGGCATTGACCGCTACTTCGCCGCCGGTGATATCCAGCGTCGATTTGGACTCGATTCCCTCGCCGCCTGCGCCACTCGTCGTGACAGAGATTTTACCGCCGGAAATGGTGATGGCGCCGTCTATTTTGATACCCTTGGGCGAAGACTTGTAGTTGGTAGAATAGCGGTCCAACGAACTGGAATTGGAGACGGTAGAGATCGTTCCGGTAGAGGAAGCTACTACAGCTTGTCCGCTGGTGGTAATGGTAATTGTTGCGGAATCGCTGACAACAAACGTGCCGTCACCGCTGATACCCTTGCCTCCTGCACCGGTGCTCTTCAGATTGAGCGTACCGCCGCTGATGGCGATATTACCGTTGGCACTTAGCCCTGCACAGGCTTTGGTCTTGAGGTCGTCGCTATCCCATGCACCGCCGCCAGAAGTGGTAGCAGTAATCGTTCCACCGGTGATATACATATCCCCTTCGGATTTGAGACCTTTGCATGCATCTGCCGTTACCGCAGCGGTGAAAGTACCGCCGGAGATATAGATGTTTCCTGAGTCCTCCTCTTCGTGGTCGGTAGTCTGTCCCGTCGATCCGGTGGTCGTATCCTCGATGTCGCATTGAAGACCGTCATCACCGATGCCGCTCAAACTGATCGTACCGCTCTCCATAAGGAAGAACTGCTCGCAGTTGATACCGTCGCCTACCGATGAAAGCACATTGATGGAGGCATTCTTGACGGTGATATACTCACCCGCTTTGATACCGTGTTTAACCTTGCCCGTTACGTTGAGCGTACCGTTTTGCGCGAACTCGATATGTCCTTTGACATACAATGCCCCTTTCTGACTTCCGTTGGCGGCATCCACCAGCGTATTAGTCGTTCCGTTGAGCGGTTTAACTTTGATACGCTTGCTGTTCTGGATATGTATAGCTGCACCCGAATAAATAGCCGACACGTTCGTCAGCGTCAGGTTGTCTAACTCAACCGTGGCTTTGGTGCTGCCTTCGGTGTAGAAACCGCCGTCGGTCGAAGAGCCGGACAGGGTATAGGTGATCTCGTCTGCAAGACTGCTACTCTGTGCGATACTCACGTGTGCACCCGATTGCGTAATAGTAAGATACTGCGCAACGTTGCCTGCCACGGTGATAGCTGCCGAAGAACCGTTATATACCACGCTCACCGCATTGTCCGTCACTGCCGTCTCGTCCACATACATACTGCTTATATCGCTCAGCGCAAACGCTTTGTTCATCACTGTCAGCGTCGTACCGTTGTCGTACGGCATCGTTCCAGCCTGCGAAGCCGGGAACTGATACGTCACATTGCCCACCTGCACATTCAGCGTTTGGGCTGTCAGCAGACCGCTAACCGCTAATCCGCTAATCACTAATCCTATCTTTGTCATTGCAGTACTATCGTTTGAGATTTTTTACCATTACTAATCACGTAGCTGCCCTTACCGAGCACTCTTGCTGCATCGAGCAGGCTATTGTAGCAGCCGACTTTAACACCCAATACCGTATACACGTCTATCGGTGCGTTGGCGTCCAATACATTGTCTATGCTCATGACCATCTGACCGTCTTCCGTCATGAACTGCATAAACTGCAGATCCGTTAACGTAAAATTCACTGTGCCTTCGGCGTTGGTTACCGAGAGGCTGTTCTCGTTGACACTAAGCGTCATGTCGGTCACCGACAAGGCCGTGGTGTCATTGTTCTGATTCACAAACACCAGATAGGCGTACTCACCTGCCTGCGCCATCACAACGCATACAAGCATTGCCAATACCATTCCAATCTTTCTCATATATACCTCCTTTTTTAGGGGATTAAAAAATCGCTGCAAAATTACTGCTTTTCGCGCACATACGCATTACCTATTTATGGGAGATTATTAACCAAAAGTAAGATTTTTATTCAAAAACGTTTGCATATGTCAAAAAAAAGCACTAATTTTGTGCCCAAAATGATGATTTATGGAAACAAGACGCATTTTTGAAGAGGCGCTACGCACGATCGAAAAGTCTGAAATGATTGTGCTGCGAGACATTCATAGTTTTCCTGTTTACGGACAGGATATCATCTTTCCATACCTGATGATTTTTATCTGTCATGCAGGTTCTTCACGGGCTTTGTATAATATGCAGGAGATCCGTTTTCAAAAAAATGAAGTAGCAATGATTCTTCCGAATCACATCATACACCCTATCGAATGCAGTCCGGATTATACCATAACGGTTATTATGCACTCGTTGGCTTTTGAACGGGAAATGACCCAACGAAGGATGACACATGATCGCAATAAATTTCATGAAACACCTGCATGCCTGCTAACGAACGAAGACATGGCGCAATACATGAAAGCGGTAGATATGTTGGAGATTATCAGTAATACGCCTGTTTCCCGTTATCCGCATCGGCATGAGATGCTGCTGGCGCAGACAGACATCATGACGGGGATGTTGGATGCTTGCAGACGTGAGATTGACGAAGAAAGGGCTATCAACCGCAATCGTTCTGTATTCAATGAGTTCTGTAATCTGTTGGCAGCGCATTATCGCGAGCAGCATGAGGTGGCTTTTTATGCGGGAAAAGCGCATCTTACGACGCGCCATTTCTCGGTTATTATCAAAGAGGTGGTGGGACTTTCTGCAAGCGATTATATTGAGCAGTATCTGGTTACGCAAGCCAAGAATCTGCTTTCTACCCGACCGGATTTATCCGTGCAGCAAATCAGTTACCACCTCGGTTATGCCGATTCACCGTCCTTCTGCCGTTTCTTCAAACGTCATACCGGCATGACACCGAATGATTTTCGGTAATACACAAAATCCAACGTACGCTAATAGAATGAGGTTCATCATCAGGGCGTAGATGATCGCCGGGATGGCGATGATCTCATTATTGAAAATGAGCGGACTGCAAGCGATCGTGATAGCTTGTGCTGCATTCTGCATACCGATCTCGATGACGAGTGTACGACGTTCTTTGGTGCTTAGTTTCAAAAGCCAAGCGAGGAGCGCACCGCAGCCGGTAGTGGCTAAGATAAGCACGGTCATGGTTAGACCCAAGGACGTGAACTCTGCCACGATGGTCTGTTTATGCTGAATAAAGAACACCGTCACCAGCAATACCAAAGCCGGCATGGCGATGCGCTTGAGCACATTATGGATCTTCGCTGCGGCTTGTTCCTTGTAGATATTGACCACAAAACCAATCGAGATAGGCACTACCATCAGCACGATATTTTGCATCAGCAGATTACCTATCGGCAACCGGATATCCGTTGCTTCGCCTACGCTTGCCGTCACCCACGCCATGATAAGCGGAAGAGTGAAGAGCGTGATAATACTGCTGCAGGCAGTCAGCGTCACCGATAGCGCCACATCGCCTTTGGCCAACATCGAGAACACATTACTCGAACTCCCGCCCGGGCTGCATGCCACGAGCATGATACCGATGATGAACAAAGGTGATTGGTGATTGGTGATAGGTGATTGGATGATGAGCCACGCTATCAGCGGCAGCATAATGATTTGCCCGATCAATCCTATAATCACCGGTTTGGGGCGTTGTGCGATCAGTTTGAAATCCTGCGGCTTGAGCGTCAAACCCAAGTCGAACATCAGGATCGTTAGTATCGGAAGTACAATAAATATCGCGTTCATAAATTAGATAATTTGTAGTGCTTCATTCTTTATCAAATCCAATGGGTCTAAATTGTTCCTGCTCCTCGCTATAGACATAACCGGCTTCGAGAAGAATGGCTTTGATCTTCTCCGGTTCGGTGTTGAAATTATAGCACAACGATTCGAGCGAGTCAAACTCCTCATCGCGGAGCAACATATTGATGCTCGAGACCAAGATGGCCGGGTTTTGCGGTAGGTAATCCATTATTATATCTCGGGGTGTTGGATCGTTAATACTTGTCCCGGTTCGGCGAAGTAGAACATATTCAGGATGACAGGCTTTTTACCGCGGTTCTCGCCTCGATGAATAGTGCCTACCACTTCGACCAAGGCTTCGCCTTCATGGAACGTACGTTCGTTGCCGTCTTGGCAGACGATGGTCAATTCGCCTTGCTCCACGATGCCGTAGTTAACAGCAGTATGATGATGCCATCCTGTCACGGCTCCTATGGGAAACGTCATACGCAATACCGTCAACTCCGGCTTGCCTTTCGGGAAGTCCGGCAACTGCACGCCATCCCAACTCTGCGAGGTGCGGATGAGTTCTGTTGTTTTAATGTCGTTATTCATAATATTCTGCTCGTTGTAATGCTTCCCGTCCGAGGTCGGTCATCAGACCACGTTGCTCTAAGTCGGCACAGCGTTGTTTATTCAGTTCCGTCCAATGACTGCGTTTCTGCCGCGGCGAGAGGCGTTGTGCCAATCGCCCGTCCGGCAGACGTTTGAGGGTGGAATCGATCCATCCGAAACAGAGCGATTCTTCGACCACGTCTAAATACGGCAGGCATACCCCTTCCGGTTTTTTCTTACCACGATACATAGCAATCCAGCACATGCTTTGCGTTGCCGCATTGCGTTCAAACCACGCCCGTAGTTGTGCCCGTTCGCTATATTCCAAGAGATCAACTATTTCCATAACTCGTTCAGTTTATCTTCTCGAATGATTTTCGGCGCAGACTTGCCGGCCAGTACAAGGATTTTCTTGCCGTCGCGATAGATATGCAACTGCCGCGAACGAACCACGGCCGTGAGTGACGGGTCACTCTCTATCTGCTCAAGGATCGCACGATACTCGCCCTCAAACAACTTCCGCTGCAGATGGCTGCACATGTTAGTGGTGTCTATTGTCATTTCTTCTTTATATAAGAACGTAATTCTATTATGCGGTCATACACTAATAGCTGAGTGTTCAAACAACGTACTTCATATGCAGTTCTGCTTATAATGCTACAACTAATACATTATCCGCTTTCAAGCGAACGGCGAGCCAATGAGTGATACGCTGCTGATCATCTTCTTTGAGAGCCGGTTTCGCATGGACGAGTAACACAATTTGCTCATCGTTTCGTGCAAGCGTAACGGATTCAACCTGTGGCCACTGTGCTTGCACCTCAGATGTGATCTGTTCTACCGGCAATTGCAATGCCTTGAAACCGTCTATCTGCGCATTGAGCACACGGATCGAATCGTCGCGTTGCTTGAGTTGTTGTTCACTGGTAGCTAACCAATCTCGCATGATCTCCGTCTCGTTGAGTCGGCGTACCTCGATCGTGGCGTCTTCCAGAATATGTATCTGCGTAGGAGAGATACCATGTTTCTCCGCATTAGCGTATAGCTGTGCACGGTGGTCATTACTCAGACTCTCTCCGGCCAAACGCAGTGTCAGCGTGTATGGTTTGGACTTGACATCTGTGCTATAGTCATAGATATAGGTACTGCCGATGGACTTGTTCTCTTTGACAAAATGCCGCGCAGTGTTCGCAAAGCGGTTCTCCCCTACGATGCTATAGGCGCTAAAGAAGCTCGGGATCAGGACCACCAGGATCAAGATGCCGTAGGATATCTGACTTTTGTACGATGTATTTTCCGCTTTGAGCGGGAAATGGAGGTATTTCACCGCCAAGAAGGTGGCCAGTGCGATGAAGACGCAGTTGATGAAAAACAGGTACAACGCGCCGCCTGCATATTGCCAGTTCAAGTTGGCGATGCCGTAGCCCACCGTACACAAAGGCGGCATCAAGGCGGTCGCTATCGCCACACCGGACATGACTGTTCCTTTCTCTTTGCGCGACAGTTCCAGAATGCCGGCGATGCCGCCGAAAAAAGCAATCAGCACGTCGTACACCGAAGGTTTTGTGCGCGCCAAGAGTTCTGTCGGGCTCTCTGTCTCCAATGGAGTGACAAGGAAATAAAGCGTTGAAGCGATCAGACTGACCACAAACATAATGCCCAGATGTCGGAGGGATCGGCTTAACAGGTGGGTGTCGTTGGTACCAAGCCCCATACCGAAACCGATGATCGGACTCATCAGCGGCGAGATTAACATCGCACCGATGATAACCGGAATTGAGTTTACATTTAATCCCACCGAAGCGATGACTATCGCCACAAACAAGATGTAGATATTAGGTCCCTGAAACGGGATATTCTTGCGGATATTCTCTTCCGCCTTCTCTACATCTATGTAATGCGTCAGACTCAGTTGTTTGCGAAGATAATGCTTCGCCCGTTCCTTAAAATGAGAGTAATTCATATGCGATTATTTTTTTGCTTTTGCACGTCAATTAATACTCATTCTTACGTTTGGGGTTCATCGGAAACCAACCTTTGCGGACACGTTCACGCTGCTTGAACACCTCGCCGATGCTCCAGAAAGAAGAGAAAGCAAAGATACCCAAGAAAATCGACACATAGGTATTCTCCACGAATAGCGAACCGGCAGCAGCCAATAGTCCGACGATCAAAAATGCCCACCAGGACTTGATACCGAAATAGTACTCCGCCTTAATCACCAGCGGGTGAAAAAGCCCGATACAGAGGAACGCGCCTGCGCCCAAAAGTATTCCTTCGTAATTCATAGGCTCATTATTCCCAGCCGTTATAGTGGATATTCTCCGGTTTAAAATTGTCTTTGATCTCCGGCTGTTCGGCAGGCACACCGACGGGCACGACGCACAGCGGGATGATATGCTCCGGCAGACCTAGCATCTCCTGCACCATTTTCGCACGGTTCATATCGGGGTGCAGACCGGTCCATACGGCGCCAAGCCCCATCGAATGCGCAGCCAAGAGGATGTTTTGTGTCGCCGCCGATACATCGTTGATCCAGAAAGCACCCATCTCACCCGGGATCGCTTTGCTCAGATCCCCACAGGGGATGATGGCTACGGCCGGCTTATTGCTGCAGCGGGAATAGGGCAGCGCCTCACCCAAGGCGGCAATCTTCGCTTCGTCCGTCACGACAATGAATGCCCAGGGCTGTTTGTTGAGAGCGGAAGGAGCGGCCATCGCTGCACGCAGCAGCGTATCCAACTGTGCTTCGCTGATTTTCTCGCCTGTGAACTCGCGCACCGATACGCGCGTCATGATGTTGTCGATAGCTTCGTTTTTCATATTTATAGCATTGCTTCGATATCTTTCTCAAAATCCTTCGGTTCCACAACCGGCGCATAGCGTTGGATGGTCTTTCCGTCCTTGGAGATGAGGAATTTGGTGAAGTTCCATAGGATATCGCTCTCTTTCTCTACGCTTTTGCTGATCCGCTTGAGCATCGCGTGGGTAGCTTTGGCCTTCAGACCCTTGTACTCCTCTGTCGGGGCGGCAGCCTTGAGGTACTCAAAGATCGGATTCGCATTCGCGCCGTTCACATCACTCTTCGCCATCAGCGGGAAAGTCACGCCGTGGTTCAGGCGGCAGAACTCCTCGATCTGCTCATCGCTGCCCGGCTCCTGATTGGCGAATTGATCGCAGGGGAAACCCAGGATGATGAAGCCCTGCTCTTTGTATTTCTTGTACAGCGCCTCCAGCCCGTCGTACTGCGGTGTGAAGCCGCACTTAGAAGCAGTGTTAACCACGAGAATCACCTGACCTTGATAGTCAGCGAGATTCACCTCTTTGCCCCGATTGTTCAGGGTCTTGAAATCATAAATGGTAGTCATAGTTATTGAATGATTTGTTTTTTGCAGGATGTTTTGCTTGATGGAATGGTAATAAAGCGGGATCTCCAGACAATGGTAATTGCCCTCTTTACCTACAAAAGGCAACATCGGACATGCACCTTTATAACCCTCTATGACGGTCAGATGCGTGAGCGTGTCTAAGGTTGCGATAAGCGTATCGTGGGCTCCGCCGAAGTCAAAGCAATAGGTCGCAGGCGTAGCATCCGTGCTCCAATTGACGGGATTGATACCAATAGCCGTATTGCCGCTGAGGATATCGATTGCTGCCTGCGTGAAAGCAACGGAGTTATAACAAATCGTCACGCCGGTGTCGGTAGCATGCTGTGCGGCACGGATATTCGGGTGCTGCAAATCACTCGCCGTTACCTGATAACCGATCACATAGGCCGCCACCATGCGCGAGACTTGTTCCGCCGTGAGATGTTTGAGCAGTTCGACCACCGCGTATCCGCCTTGCGAGTATCCCATGAGGACAAAAGGACGACCGTTGTTCTCGTGCCGCATATAGTCGTCAAACGCCGCAATGATTTCTTCGGTTGCCTTCGCGCAACGTGGAATAAAGAGTGCCGTATCGCGCAGCAGTCCTTCTAAGGTCGCCTGGTTATAATACGGGGCATAGAAATTGCAGTTATCGGGACACACCAGCGAATCCACTCCTCGCATCTCGCCGCACAACGCCGCACGATGATCCGACTTAGTCATATCCGCGAAATGGATAGTGTCGCCTTGTTCGTTGATCCAATCGGTGGTCTCCGTTGAGCAGACATAGAAGATGTCGGCACATGCGTTGTCGCGTGTGTGAGTATAGAAGTCCTTTCGGCCGCTCGAACAAGCGGTCAAGATTAAAACACCTGCAATCGCTATCTGTGCGAGGAGGATGGCGGGGATGCCGTATTTGAATTTTTTATGCAGCGTCTTATGGTGCCAGGCTTTCATGCCGAGCAGAGCTCCGATACTGCCTCCGAATGCTGCCCACCATAGCAAAGTGGCTTCCTCAATCCGCCATTTAGACCGCTTGGCTTTCCATTTATCGATGCCGTATAGGAAGAACGTCACGATATTGATAACCGCCAGGTAGATCAGGATAATATACTGCCAAAGCAAGAAGGACATTGGGTTAATGCGGCACAGATGAGTGCCAATACAATTTGTCTCATGTTATTTATACGTTACGGTTTCGCTGAGGGGTTTGCGGGAGAAGTGATGGTCACTTGGTTTGGCATTCTCGGACGCATAGCCGCAAGGCATCAGGAAAGACGGTTTGTGGTTAGCCGGTAACTCGAAAGCGGCTGCTACTTCGGCCGGATCGAACCATTTGACCCAGCAAGTGCCAAGCCCTAGTTCCGTAGCTTCCATCATCATATGTGTGCCGACGATGGAGCAATCCATATCGCCGGAGTTCGTACCGTCTTCTTTGGTCCATACGAGATCGGTGTCGTAGCAAACGAGGAACACCACCGGTGCACCGTACGCACAACGGGTAAGTTCGTTGATCTTGATAATCGCCTCCGGACTTTGCAGCACGTAGATATGCTGTGGTTGCACATTCTTGGCTGTCGGAGCAAGACGTCCGGCTTCGAGAATCGAATCCAGTTTAGCCTGCTCTACAGGCGTCTTGGCATACTCACGCACCGCAAAACGTTGCCGTGCTAAATCGTTGAATGATTTGTTCTGTTGAACGGGTTGATTACTGCATGCAGCAAAACTGATTGCCGCCAATGCAAGGATGATTAGTTTTTTCATACTTTCGCTGTTTCTATTTGTTCGGACATGAAAGGTTCGTGGAGTACGTAGTGTTTGTAACACGAGATACCGAGAGTCGTGAGAGGCAGCGCGATGATCATTCCGATGACGCCCATCAACGCCCCCCAGAAACTGAGGCTGAGCAAGATAGCTGCCGGACCGAGACCGGTCACTTTACCCATGATCTTCGGCGTGAGATACATATCCTGGAATATCTGCACGACGATGAACACGATCGCCATCAGCAGTAGCGTCAGCCACACGGGTTGTCCGGTTTGCGCCGATTGCACTAGGCAGAGCAGGATACATGGCGGAATACCAAGCGCCTGCATGTACGGCACGAGATTGAGAACTCCAACGATGAGTCCCATCACGAAGCCCATCGGCATATCGATGATACTAAAACCAATCGCGAAAAGGATGCCGACACAAAGCGCGACTAATCCCTGTCCGCGGAAATAAGCGTTCATGTTCACACTCATTTCATGAACGAGTGTGGTGATCTGCAAATAGTATTTCTTCGGCACGTATTTACGCCAATTGGCGCGGATACGAGGAAAAGCAAGCATTAGGAAGATGAGGTACATCAATCCTATGAAGATAACCAATAGCTCGCTCAACCAACTCAGTCCTCCTGTGATCCAGCCGCCTAACTTGGGCAGGAAACTCTTGATGCCGTCGCGTACTTCAGGATAGGAGAGTACGGACTCCAAGTTCAACCCATCGAGCGTAGAATGGATCTTCTCTTGTTGCTCTGGCGTGAGGTATTTATTCGCATCAAAATGGGCGAAATACTGCTCCACAGCCACGGCTGCCGACTTTACCTCCCGTCCCATTGCCGGGATAATCAGATACACGGCAAGCGACATTAAACCGACAAACAGGATAAGCGTGATCGCTACCGACAAACCGCGAAACCTCACGCGGCATTTATGCTGTATGAAATTCACCAGCGGGTCAAGCAACCACGCTAACAGAAAACTGACAAAGAACGGCAGTAATGCGCCGTAAAGACGAGATAACATGGGGTATTGATGATTTATGATTTACGCAGCAATCCTTTTATGGCTTCCCAAGCGCGGGAAAGAAGGCTCGCATAGAACTCCAGTTCGCGCGTTGCATTCTCCACCTGACATTGCATACGCACTTGATGAATTTCCGCTTTATGCTCCGCTTCCATGGTCTTGAGTGCCAGTTCTTCCTCCGTAGTGATCTGCTTGGAGAGCAGTTTGATAAACGGATGGATAAAGAGCGGTCTGCGACATACGATAGCGATAATCATCAGCACGATATAGGTGGCACCGATGATGAGAGAAGCAGCCCAAACCGGCATGTAGTTTGAGAGGACGTCAATAAGGGCTACTGCACCGAACGTGAAGAGCGCGAGAGCACATAGTACGACCGTCAAAATGAGAAGGAACAGACCCAACACACGACTGATGATACCTATCACGCGCAGTTTGCCTACTTCTCCGAGCGACTTACCGTACTCCGTCACTTCACTTTTGACTTGATTGAAAAATTCGTTTTCCATCTTATGCCTCCTTTTTCGTTTTCTCGGCTTGTGCTTCTGCAGTTGCATTCGCGTCTGCCAAATCTTGTTTTACTTGCTCGCAGTACTGATGCGCGCGTTTCTTGGCCTCTGCAGCCAAATCAGCCAACTCTTGACGAACTTCTTCGCCTTTCTTGGGAGTAAGTAACAAAGCCGCAGCGGCTCCTACGATTGCGCCTCCGACAAAGAGGGCCAATCCTTTTGATAATCTACTCATAAGGGTATGTATTTAAGATGTATTTGAATATTTATCTTCATTTGTTTTTTTATCCCATGACTACATCAAGAACCATCATCAGGACGAAACCGAGCGCAAAGCCGATAGTGGAGAGGTTGGAGTGTGTACCGTTAGAGGCCTCGGGGATGAGTTCTTCGACCACTACGTACATCATCGCACCTGCGGCAAACGCCAGCAGAAACGGCATGGCGGGCAGGAAGAGGGATGCCAGAAGGATGATCAGCAAACCACCTACGGGTTCGACGACACCGCTTAACGAACCGATGAGGAACGATTTCCAACGGCTGTTGCCTGCCGCGCGCATAGGCATGGAGATGATGGCACCTTCGGGGATGTTCTGAATCGCGATACCGATAGACATTGCTAAGGCTCCCATGAGCGAGATGTCCGCTTGTCCGTCCTGTGTACCGGCAAAAACGACACCGACCGCCATGCCTTCGGGGAGGTTGTGGATCGTGACCGCCAGCGCGAGCATCGTCGTGCGTGAGAGGCGCGCTTTGAGACCTTCGGGATAGTCGCTACCCACATGCAAGTGCGGCGTCAGTTCGTCAATGAGCAACAGGAAGCCCATACCTAACAAAAAGCCCACAGCCGCCGGTATGACTTGCATCGCACCTTCGCCGTGAGACATGTCGATAGACGGGATGAGCAGCGACCAGACGGACGCCGCTACCATCACACCCGATGCAAAGCCGAGTAAGGCCTTCTGCAGGCGCTCGGGCATGTCGCGCTTCATAAAGAACACGAACGATGCCCCGAGTATTGTGCCCAACAGAGGGATGAGAAGACCTATTAAAAGAGTTGTTGTCATATCGACAAGTGTCTTTGTTATGCAATTTTGCGTGCAAAATTACAAAAAATAATTGAGATATACAAGAGAATGACAAAAAAAATAAAAAAGGGGGCTTTCTTTTTCGCAAAGCGAGAGATAAATAAAACAAAAACACAGAAAACCCTGCATGTGTTTTGTAGCCTTGCGGCTACTATGTATTAGCATGTGCGCGAAATCCTCACAAGTGAACTTGCAGCATTTCGCGCACACTAATCCAGACCTCTGACGAGTAGCAAACCACATGCAGACATAAACAGAAAAAACAAGTTGCAGGATAAGATTAGATATCAGTCAAGATACAAAGATGTGTGAATAAGTGAATCTGTGAATTGCCTGCTGACTTTTTCCGTGCTAGTGCCCGGAGCACCGAATTAAGCCCTAAATCAATTCGGGTTCTAATTCATATCTACCATTATTTGAGAGAATTATCTTGTAAAATTTAACATGATTGAAACCATTCTCTTGACATAGCTTTCTATACTTTGAAATATTATGCGGAGTGCAATTAACCCCCAAATAGATAGCCTTCAATGCTTGCTTATTAAAAGGATAGTTACCATTACTATATTCCGGCTCGGGTTTGTGAATATAGCGCACCTCCTTCTCATATTCCCACAAACGCTCTTTTGTATATATGAATCGGATGACATCTTCTGTTGGTACTTCTGGTAATATGTCATCATTCACAACTTGTTCGTCTTGATAAATGACTTCTCTAGCATCGCAATGTCGCCTATCTAATAACAATTCATTATCAAATACTAAACACAATCCTTTATGTCCATCTGCATAATGTGACCACATTTGCATTTGTAGACCTGTTTTGCTGAAACTACAAACTTCAATATCATTAATCTCATTCTGTATTATTTTCTGTAGTTCATTCATATCAATAGGGACAAGCCGAACTTTATTAGTTGCAACCCTCTCAATATAAATATGTAGTTTCTTCTTTTTATAAGACCATAGACAATCAAAGGGATCATTAAAATCACTTGGATGAGAATAGTGCAAGCAGCCAGTAGTGAATATGGTTTCCGTGTATTCGTTACAAGCGCGATATTTATATAATAATCCCATTTCTACTCTATCCTTTATATCTATTCACAGCAAATTAGTTTTTGTATTTAGGAAAGAATTCATCAAGCCAACCTTTAATTCGAGATTTTGTATATGCTCCCCGAGAACCTGCTTTGAAATGGCATCTCTTGCTATACTTTTGAGCCTCTGTTTTGCAAGCCTCGTAAGTCTAGTAACCAGTTAAGGATTTAAACCATGTGTAATCGGCTAGCCACCCTTCTTTATATGCGGTTTGATATGCACCATTAGCGTGGCTTTTGAATTCTTTTTTTGAGGAACATTTCTTTGCCTCTTCGTAGCATCGTTCATAAGTCCAGTAGCCATTTGGCTTGTGTATCTCGATTAGCCATGTATAATCATCTAACCAACCATTTTTGAGTGCCTTATTATATGCACCCATGCTCCCCTTTTGAAATCTCCTTCTAGATGTATATTTCTTTGCTTCATCGTAACAATGATCATAATTATCCCAATATCCGGCAGGAACATTTTGGCGGCTTTTAAGCCATGTGTATTCATCTATCCAACCTGTTTTTAGCGCTTTTTTGTAGGCACCGCTACACCCTGCACAAAATTCTCCGCGAGTTTTATATTTTTTTGCTTCATTATAACATGTTTCCCTATCCCAATTCCTTTGCAGGACAGTAAACCATGTATAATCTTTTAGCCAACTATTTCTTAAAGCAGCAGCATAGGCGCCACTACTATTTTTCTCAAATTCAGTAGCCGTTTTATATTTTAATGCTTCTTCCATACATGTTCTTCGATTCCACTTGCCTTGACCAATCGCTCCAAGAGACCCCTTCCCTATACCAGTAGCTATTCTATTAAGCATAGTATATCCATGCTTCTCATACCATTTCCGCCAATAATCTTCTCTCGCTTGTCCTTCTTCCAAAGTAAGATTAGATTCAAGAATAGTCATAGCAGGAACTGCTACATTATGAGCTTTAGCATAACGCGCAACATTATCACTATCTTGATTGAAGATATGTTCGTTATCACGTTTCTTTTGTCGTCTCATTAATGTTCTTCCTACATATGCTGCTTTGGTATCTTCAAATATATAGACATATACACTATCAATCTTATCTTTGACAACGTCTATTCTTTGATTGACAAGCCATGTAAATTTATCCAGCCATCTATTCTTAACAGCTGCGGAATGAGCAGCCGGACAACCTTTCACAAATTCCTTTTTCGAATGGTACTTTCGAGACTCATCTTCGCATCGTTCCCTATTCCAATACCCATTGGGTTTCTTTATTTCTTCAAACCAATCAAATGTTTCAAGCAATTTATGCTTTTGAGCATATAAATATGCGCCAGGATAGCCTTTTTGAAATTCCACTTTTGTTTTGTACTTTTGCGCCTCCTTACGGCACGTCTCAGATGTCCATTTTCTTTTGCGCTTGCCATTTTCTATATCAGCACATTTAGGACACCCGTGTCCCTTTAAATGGCTGGATGGGACTTGTGAGAACACACCATGTAACGGACAAATTATATTGACGTGAGTAGCACTATTCACGTACTCAACTAGGCTATAATCATAGAAGCCATTATGCACTAAGTTAGCTTTCTCGATGAATTTTTCTCTTCCCATCGAATAACGTTGGGATAACGAAGTTCGATAGCATTTGCTACATCCTTGACCGGACAAATGTTTATGTGGAGTTTGCATGAACTCTCCATGTTCTGGACAAACGATACGTACTTTGGTGTTCCTATTTACATAATTGACCTTTGAGTAATCGTATTTATCTCCATGTATCTTTTTAGCTGCCTTGAGAAATTCATCAAAAGAATGTGTTCTACTTATGCGGTTTCCTCTTTTCCACATGTTGGACACCCTTGTCCTTGTAAATGATTAGATGGCTTTTGCTCAAAATCGCCGTGTATAGGGCAAATGATAAGGACTTTTATTCGGTTGTTAATATACTTCACCTTGGAATAATCATACTTATCCCCATGAACGGCTTTCGCTTTATGTATGAATTCTTCGGTGGTCATTATGAGATATGATTATCGGATTAGAGTAAACGTATAGGATAATATGGCACGCGGATGTCATGAAACCTACGGGCCCAAGTCCATTTCTTGAAATGTGGAATATCTTCACGCATTTCGATTTTGCCTTCCTCTCTGTACACAATATAATGTTCTGGATTAGGCGAGGATTTGTATAATAATACTTGTTCCTCATATCCTTCAAATACCTTGTATTCACCTGAAAGGTAAGTTATACGCATTCCTCCTTCTTTGAAATGCTTATAGTTGTAGCAAAAATTGGAGATGTTTCCACATATAGCGAATAACGTTACGAGGCTTGCTAGCAAACTGATGATGGCTATTATAAGCGAGATCGTTTCCATTATGATTTGTAGTCAATAATCAGTTTAATCAGTTCCATTTTGTCAGGTTGCAGAGCGAACAATTTTCGAAGAAGTGGTTTTATTAACTTATTTTTACCAGCTTTCTTCATCGCCTCTGCATTTTTGCGGATAGTAGCTTCGTTTTCCTGTTGTTCTTCGCGCGTTGCCCATCTTAAATTATCCGCTCTGTTATTCAATGGATTACTATCAATATGGTCTACTTGTGGTTTATTATCTGGATTCGGAATAAACGTCTGTGCCACTAGTCTATGAAGCATAATATTTATTTTCTCTCCACTATCAGCTAGTAATGAAAGCCGAACATACCTCCCCTCTTTTCCTCCCGTGAACATCTGACCTGTAATTTTATTGTACACCCTTCCAAGGTTACTTATCTGATACTTACTACACCCATCGACGTCTCGCCACTCTTCTCCCTCTAGTATGGGCTGTATCTTTGGTAAACGTTTGGTTCCATATCTTTTCAGTAGGTGCTTTCTAATTGTATCAGCATCTTTTTGATGTCGAGCAGCAATCTCTTTCAACGTATAACCAGACTCATAATCCAATTGGAACTGATCTACTAAGGCTTGGCTATATTTCTCTACGTTCTTATCTCTTAAAAGCCCCTTATCTCTCAGTCCTTTTGATACCAAATAGCACTCCCAACGCGAAATACCCAGATTCTCACATAAGATAGAGTATGCAGCTACTCCATCATTATTTTCCCATGTTTGTATGAAGAATTGTTCTTGTTCTGGAGTCAGAACTATTCTTTCTTTTTTCTGTCTCATAGATTTTCTTATTTAGTATTCAAGAAATATTAGTAAATAAGATCTTTGAAGAATAAGTACAATACAAGCCTACTATATATTAGTTTTTCAAATAGTGCCTTAATTGCATAATATCAATGCCTGGAGGTAAGGTCATTTCAAAAGACAGATTATGCTCCGCAAGTTCAGAATATGTAATATTGGGATTGCTTACAATCAACTCGACTATTCGGATTCTGTTTTTACCCAACTTTTTACCCAACTTTTTACCCAACATTCTTATGCGAGTGCAAATCTTATTCTTTCTCGTTGAATTCGTCAATCCATTCCTTCAACTTACGCTGTAGGAGTGCCTTGTCCGGTAAATAGAGCGAATATTGTGCGGCATATACATTGGAGTCTTTCGGCAAGGTCAGTTCAACCAACGCATCGCTCTTTTCTTCGCACAATAATATGCCGATAGTGGGGTTCTCAAAGTCCTGTTTAATATAGCGATCATAATAATTGACATACATCTGCATTTGACCAAGATCCTGATGAGTTAAATCGCCAATCTTCAAATCAATGAGTACATAGCATTTAAGCAAGCGATTGTAGAATATCAAGTCAACGAAGAAATTACGTTCATCAAATACAAAATGCTTTTGGCGCGTCTCAAACAAGAAACCCTTACCCATTTCCAAAAGAAATTGTTGCATCTTGTTAATGATAGCATTTTCTAATTTCGATTCCGAATAGGCAGCCTCTCGCTTGAGACCAAGGAACTCCAGCGTAATCGGGTTCTTGATAACATCTTCCGGCTTTTCAATAGTCAGTCCTTCCCGCGCGAGACGCATAACCTCGTCTTTGTTACGACTAAGAGCTAAACGCTCATATAAACTGCTGCCTACTTGGCGACTGAGTTGCTTAACTGACCACTGTTGTTGAGCGCACTCCAACTCATAGAAACTACGCGCCTCGATATTCTCAATGCGCATTAAGATAAGATAATGCGACCACGAGAGTATAAAACGAGGCAACTGAATTGGAGCAACGGCGTTGCTCGAATTTACAACCGCCTTAGAATCAGCAGTTTCTATATGATTCTCCAATTGGAGCAACGGCGTTGCGCTAATTGAAGCATTGGCGTATGCTTGATAAAACTGGCGACATCTTTTAAGGGTGTCAAAAGTCCAATCTTCGCCATATCGCTCCATCAAACGAGCGGACAACTGACGAAGTACTTGTTCTCCGTACTTTGCTCGTTCGCCTTGCTGCTCATCCTCCAAGATATAACGCCCAACTTCATAGCGAGTTTTAACCTCTGCTATCTTGACAGCGTTAACTACGTACGAGCGCGCTTGATCAATTAAAGAAGAAATGCGCTCGAACAATGCATCAATTCTTTCTGTCGTTTCTATATTAGCCATAACTATTCTAATTGCGATTGATTTACCTTGCACACAAATTGCGTGCAAAGGTACAATTTTTTTTTGATATATGCAAGAAAATGGGCGAGAAAGTGCAAAATATCTACTTTTTGAAGGGGGAATAGGTAGAAATGCGCTCATGGAAATCGCGCGCACAGGACACTGGTCTGCGGAATACCGCAGCGGACAGGACTACTCGGTGGCTTTCAATTCAAGGTAGAGCATAGCGCGGATGAAGTTGGGGAACTGGGCGTAGCGTTTGGGAGTACGGGTAACGGGATCAAGAGGCGCTTGCGGGTCGGGCTTGGTGCGGCGGGCAGGGGCTTGAGCTGTGGGATTGGCCGGGTCGGGAGCGGGACGGTATGTACTGCCGGGGAGTTGGGCGAGGTAACGTTCGTGGTATTGGGTATAGAGAGTTTGGGCTTCTTCAAGGGTATAGAAGTCGGGGATGTGGTTGATTTGCTTGTGGAAGATCTGCTGCTGGGTGAGACCATCGGGCTGTGCGGATTGGAGGATCTGAGTGGTACGCAGACACGCCTCGCGCCAGCGGTTGTGGTGGGCAAGTTCGGCACCTTTAGCGGGAGTCTTCTTCCAGTCGCGCGGGTTCTTGACCTTATAGGCTTCCTGACGGCCTTCGTGGATGATACGACCGCGTTCGTCGCGGTACTTCTTCTGACGGTTGATGATGCCTTTGCGTTCGAGTGCGCCGTGGAGTTCGGCGACGGGGGATTCGAGTATTACAAGTGCCATATTATATAAGGTGTTTTTGATCCGCCAAATGTGGCGGATACATTATACATTGATTAGGGCGTTCTATCGGTGTCGTCAGCCTACTAACATACGGATAACATAGGAATCACATACGAATCTCATACGTTTTATAGCAGAAAAACCGCTGCAAAGGTAGTGAAAATATCGGAAATATGCAAGGAAAATCAGAAAAAAGTGCACGAAAATGCACTTTTTTAGAAGGATTAAGTCAAAAATGCCGATTGGCAATCGGCGAAATTCAAAGAAGAAAAACACGGCCTGCTGCCGTGACAACAAGCCGTGAAAGATGAGTAATCCAATGAGAAGTGGGGTCATCAGTTAGCCGGAGCCCATTTGCAGCGAACCGGAGAGAGGGGGAAAACCCACACAAAATTATTTTGCGTGGATGGTGATGATGTCGCTCAGGTCGGTGGTGTAGAGCGGACTCTTGTGCTCGGTTTTATAGATCGGTTGGGCAGATGTCATCTGTGAACCGAGGATGATGGAGCGTTTGCCGTGACGGTCATCGATATGATCGAGTACGCGCTGAAGGCGTTTGTCTTTGTCGCGGTCTTTGGGGTCAAAGAGATCCGGCACAACCGCCGTTTCGGGGATAATCTTGAGCAGCACCACACCCGCTTTCTTATAGAGCGCTCCGGGGCGATAAGCGCGCCGGAAGGCTGCCAAGGCATAGGAAATCAACTCTTGACTATTGGCCGTAGCGACGGGCAACGTGACCAGTTCGGAGAGATAGTGCTGCTCGATATCCGTTCGAAAAGCCGAGGTGTGGGCATAGACATAGAGTTGCTGCGCAACGGATTTCTGCATGCGCAGTTGGCGGGCACAATGCGCGCAGAAATTGGCGATCTGTTCTTCCAAAAGCGCTTGTTCGGAGATGGCCGTTGCGAAGGTGCGAGAGGTGGTGATGCTCTGCTTCATGGGCAATTCCGTAATATCGATCACATCCTGTCCGCGCAGTTCCTGCCATGTGAGCAGTCCCGGTTTATGAAGTACATTCTGCGCAAAAGCAGCCGATTTCTCGGTAAACTGGAGCGCGGTGGTAATACCTGCATTGGTCAGTTTGGCTTTAGCTCGTCTGCCGATACCCCATACATCCCCGATCTCGAACTCCGAAAGGGCTTTGACGCGTTGCTCTTCCGTCCGTATCTCGCATACCCCTCGGTAGCCCGGATATTTCTTCGCGTACTTGGAGGCTACTTTAGCAAGTGTCTTTGACGAAGCAATTCCGATAGATATTGGGATACCCACTCCTTGTCGAATGGCTTTCACCAGTTGCTCGCAATAGGCTTTCTGCTGGTTCGCAGGTACATGATCGATATTGAAAAAACACTCATCTATGGAGTACTGCTCGAAGCGTGAGGTGTGTTGCCTGATGATCGTCATGACCCGGTCAGATAGATCTCCGTAGAGCGAGAAATTCGACGAGAAACAAACGACTCCTTCTTTGTCCACCAGCGCTTTGATCTGGTACAAAGGTACACCCATCTTGATGCCGAGTGCTTTGGCTTCGTTGCTGCGGCTGACCACACATCCGTCGTTGCCGGACAGCACGACAACCGGCTTTCCCTCCAAATCCGGACGGAAAACACGTTCGCACGAAACGAAGAAATTATTGCAGTCGGCAAGGGCGTACACGATAGTTGAGAGTTGAAAGTTGAGAGTTGAGAGAAGTAGGAAAGTCGTGAAGTATAGAGTTTATCGTTTTGTCTTGTGGATCGCGTAGGTGACTACTCCCCAGACTTGGAAATTGCTCTCCGACGTGACGCGGATGGGTTGGAAATCGGGATTGTGCGGTATGAGCCAGGCGCATTGGCCACCCTCATCCAGTTGGAACTCCTTGAGGGTGTATTCGCCGTCGATATAGGCCACGATAAAATCCCCGTTCTTGGGGTCGAGGCTACGATCCACCACTACGATATCGCCATCCAGGATACCGGCGTCCCGCATGGAATCGCCTTCCACATGCGCATAGAACGTTGTTTCCGGATGAGGCGTCATTTCCCGCGCCAGATTGATGCGTTCCCCTGCATGGTCTGCCGCAGGGGACGGAAAGCCGGCATGGATCGATTCGGCGAACTCCAAGGCCAACTCCGCCTGCTCCGAATCCGTTATGTCTATCAGTTTACTCATTTCTCATCATATTTTTCGGAGGAAAGTAAAAGTTCCATGACTTTGGACGGTTGCCCGTCGGGCGTGAAGGCACCCATGTCGTAACTGCCCCAGCCGAGCGGGATGTACTCTGCCGGTCGCCAACCGCCGTACACCTGCGGTTCCCAATAGAAGATACCGGCACAGGAGTCGATGGCCGTGATACGATCCAGGAAGTCTGCCATGACGATCTCGGATTCAGGATGATTGGCAAAAGTGCCCACTTCGGCGATCATCACCGGGCAATGCCAATCGGCAATAAGGCGTTTGATATTCTCTTCGGCCAGATCATTCATTTCCTGCCAGGATTTGCCGCCGTTCCAGGCGCTCATCATGGGATAATGGCTCAGGCCGATCATATCCCATTTGCCGCCGTTCGCCTGCATGGACTTCCAGAACCAGTCGCGGCGTTCGTACGCATTATCCACATGCACGATGACCGTGATATCCGGGAAGGCTTCTTTGGCCGCTTGGTACCCCATCGCGGTAAAGCCTGCATATTCAGCCCAGTTACCATCCGCCTCGTGTACTTTGCCCATCGGCCATAACATACCGTTCGGTGTCTCGTTACCGATCTGCACCCATTCGGGTTTGACGCCGGCTTCTTTGAGCGCATAGAGCACGTCAAGCGTATGTTCGCGCACCGCCTCCAACATCGTCGGGTAGTCATAGGATTGCCAAGCGGCAGGAATATTCTGATGGTTCGGGTCGGCAAAGAAATCCGAATAATGGATATCGATCATGATCCGCTGTCCGGCTTTGGCTGCCCGTTTGGCGAGGTAGAGCATGTCGTCTTTATTGCTCCAACCCGTACTATGGTTCACCCACACACGCAGACGCACGGCGTTCATACCCATGCCGCGCAGGAGTTGGATACAATCTTCGTTGTGACCAAAGCTCACGCCGTCGTGTTCCATCTCACTGAGCCAACTGATGTCCGCTCCTTTCGCCCATGATCCGCGCGGGCTGTCCGTCTTATGATAGCATGCCGTCAAGGTGATGGCGGCCAATGCCAAAAGGATGATTTTTTTCATGTCTATCACGTAGGATTAATAGTCGTTGTTCTGTTTCCAATCTTTATGGATGAGGAGCATGTCTTGCGGGATGGGGAAGACGGTGGTATGGCCTGTCCATTTGCCGAAACGGATCATGTCATTACGATGCCATCCTTCCCACATCAGTTCGCGCCAACGTTCCTCGTAGATATCTTCCAAGTCTGGCGAAGCGATCTCACCGGCCCCGACGCGGTCACGTATATCCCGGATCTCGGCATAAGCGCTTTGTCCTTTGCGCAGCAGTGCTTCGGCTTTCATGAGCACCACATCCGCGTAACGGAAGAGCACGATATCATTCTTACCCACATTGCAGTCCTGGATACCGTTGGGGTCATGTTCGTACTTATTGAGTCGTGCGCCGGCGGTCTTCTCGTAGGGAGTACCGGACACGTCCATCGCCACTTTATCCGCCTCGTAGACGAGCGGAGTCTTGCCGTCTTCGCGATAGATCATCTGACCGTTCACGCGCACTGTGTCGTAATAGAAATAGAGGTCAAACCGCGGGTCCTGATGGTCGGTCTTGTAACCGAACACCTTGAGCGTCTCGAGTGTGGCAGAGGTTCCGTTCTCACCGCCCAAACCGAGTGCTGCTGCGTGGTTATAATGCAGGGTGCGTTGTTCGTACTTGTATTTGGCCACGTACTTACCCACCTCGCGCGGGATCACATATATATTTTCGCGCGAGCGATCGTTATTGAGCGAAAAATTGGTTTGCAGGTTCTCTTCCAGCGAGTAGTAGTTAGACAGCATGTTCGCATAATTGACGATCGAGTCATACAAGGCGGGTTGTTCTTCCCCGGTATAAACGACATGGTTCAGGTAAAGTTTCATCAGCACGAACGATGCCACGTAATAGGTCATGCGGCCGTAATGTGAACCCAAAGACTCGTGTGCGTGCTCGTGCGCCAGAAGCGGCATGGCTTCCTGTAGTTCGTTCACGGCGAAGTCATACACTTCTTTGCGGGAAGCCAACTGTACGCTGTCCGTCGGGATATCCGTGCGTGTGACAACGGGAACGCGGCCGTAGAGATCGAGCAGGTACCAGTAGTACATCGCCCGCACGGCACGCAGTTCGGCTTTGTATTCCGCCAATAACTGCTCATCCTTGTCCGCTTTGTCATACGCCTCGATATGGGCAATACCGCTATTACAAAGCATGACTACCTTGAACAGATAATCCCAGGTATCGCGTATGGAGCGGTCATCGGTGGTCCAGGCATGATTATGCAAGTCCTGCCAGTACCCGCCGTCGTACCAGTCACCGCCACGCGTGGGAAGGATCTGTTCGTCGGTAGTGAGGGAGTTGAGGTCATACACACCTCGACCCGTTCCTTGCAAACCCTGCGAGTCCGCAGTTCCGCCCAGATACATATACACCGACAAGACGGCATTATTGCGTAACGCGGTCATCGAACCAAAGGCTTGCTTTTCCGTCAAGGCAGACGATGGATTTTCTTCCAAAAATGAGCAAGAACTCATCATCAAGATGATGATAGATAATAGATTATAGATGATAGATGAACGTTTCATATTAGAATCCGATGGATAAGCCGAAGGTGAATAAATGAGCTAAAGGAGTAGTACGTTTGTCATCCACGCCGATGGTGGAGTTGATGTTCGTACTATTGATGATAGGCGTATGACCCGAATAGGCGCTGATGGTACCGACATTATTCATCGTCAGCACGAGTCGCAAGGTCTCCACCACTTTGTTAACAGGCAGCGGAACCTGGTAACCGATGGTGATATAATCGAAATTGATATAATCGCCCCGCTCGAGCCAGTAGTCGGTTACCTGTTGGTCGTAGATTTTCTTTTCGGGCGCATTCTTGAGCACGTTATAGAACGGCATGGAACCCAGGTTCATATACGCCAGGGATGTACCGTTGAAGATCTTATGCCCGAAGGCACCATTGATCTGGATGGACAGGTCCCAATTCTTGTACTTGAGACTTATGTTCGAACCCAACAGCACTTTCGGTGTGGCTTGTCCGGCGATATAGCGTTCGCCTTCACCGTAGGTATAACCGCCTTTTCCGTTGTCGACCAGCCCCGTGCACTTAGGCAGGTAGAAGGTTCCAAGGGGTTGTCCGACGATCTGCCAAACGATATCGTTATCTCCGCCGTGCGAACCAGCGCCGTTGACCGAAGCGATTGCTTGATAGTCGGCGGCATACAACCATTCATCGCCATGCTTACCGCTGAGGCTGAGCAGTTTATTGCGTTGCCAGGTCACATTGGCATTGATGCTCAGTTTCCAGTCTTTGGTCTTGACGATGGTACCGCCGATGGATATCTCGACACCTTCGTTACGCATGCTGCCGAGGTTGGCGATGAGCGTGGGGTAAGTGTACGGCGGCGTGGAGACGCGGTAGGGATAGAGCATGTCGGTGATATGGGTGTTGTAATAACTGATATTGGTTACCAAGCGTCCTTTGAACAGGCTCATATTGACGCCCACGTTACCGGTGTGACTCACTTCCCATTTGAGGTCTGGATTGGCGTTTCGCAAGGCTGCATAGGTCGTGATACCTTTGCCGTTTACTTCCGCCACGCCGTTGGGTTCATACAGTAGTATGGTCAGATAACTGTCGATGGCCGATTGGTTTCCCGACAGCCCATAGCCTCCGTTGAGGCGCAGATGATCCAAGACATCGTTCTGCGGCATCCAAGGTTCATTCGAGATCGTCCATGAAGCGGAGACGGAAGGGAACCAACCCCATTTGTTGTTAGCGCCGAACTTACTGCTGCCGTCTGTACGAAGTGAGGCGGTGAGATTATAGCGGTCCAGCAGCGTGTAACTCACACGTCCCATGAACGACAACATGTTAGCTCCCATCTTATACGAGTCGGTTCCGTCCCACGGTCGTATCGAACCGCCTGACAGACGGTCGGCACCGATGAGGGTAGCCCCCGATTGATAGGTGGTGACATGGAAACCTTCCGCCTTATTCGTATTGATCTCCGCCAAGGCAGAAGCCGATAGTGCATGCATGCCCCAGGTCTGGTTATAATCGAGCACCATGTTCGCTAATATATCGTGCGTCTTGCCGGTGGAGCGATAAGCCAAGCCACCTTCTTCGGTTGGCGCCGTCAGCGATTCATCCGCGCGGTGGTAGGTATAAGCGGCCAAGAGTTTGAGATGCAGGGGTTGGATAATCTTAAAATCCAGATGGAGGTTGGTACTGATATGTGCATCTGAAGGTTTGCTGCTATTTTCAAGCCATGCCATCGGATTGGCAATCTGACTCGCACCCGGGTCTCCGTCCCATCCTCCACTCGCGTTACGCGAAGCCGGATAGGTATGATTGAAACAAGCGGCGCTATAGAAGAGTTTCTGCTCATTGAAATTGGTTTTGTTTTGCTGCAAGGAACCGAACATACCGATATCTATCTTCAGGATATCATCCCACATGCGTTGGGTGAGGTTGACGTTCGCGATGAATGACCGAGAACCTGTGTTCTTCACCACATACTGATCGTCTATATATCCGACACTGGCGCGGTAGGTGGTTGACTTCGTTCCGCCGGTGAATGCCAGATGATGGTGATGGGAGAAAGAAGTGCGGCTGATCTGTTTTTGCCAGTTGGTGTTTGCGCCTTTGTCCATGTACGACAAGCCATGCTCCTCACAGAATGTACGGTAGGCATTCGCGCTCAGCATCGGCAGTGTCTTATAGACTGCCCCCGCGGTGAAGGAACCATTGTAATGGATCCGCAGTTTGCCTTCACTACCTTTGAGGGTGGTCACTTCGATCACACCACCTGCGCCACGGGAACCGAATTGCGCTGTCTCGCTCGCATCTTTGAGGATGCGGAAACTCTCGATATCCGTCGGATTGACGGTGGACAGCAGACTCATGTCGCCGATCACACCATCGACGATGATGAGCGGGTCGTTACTTCCCGACAACGACACCGTCCCGCGCAGACGCACAGCACTCATCGCGTTCTCACCGCTTTTGTCTACGGTCATACCGGCTACTCGACCACGGATCGCATCGATCGCATTCGAACTCTGATCGCGGTTGTTCATGTCTTCCTGCCCGATGGTGGTACCGTACGCAACGGAGGGAACCGACATCTGCGTCGAGTCGCTTTGTGCCCATACCTGCACCCCTACGGCAAGCAAGGTGAATAAAAGAAAACATCGTCTCATGATTAAGTGTTTTTCATTCCGGCTACAAAATTACTCAAAAAATATCATATATGCAAATAAATAGACAAAAAACAATTATAGATGATACTCGATAGAGAGTTTTGCCCAAGCGCCGGGTTGAAGGACACCGCCGTAGTCATAATAATGGCGGTTGGTGATGTTGGTGCAAGAGATCGCAAAGCGCCAATGTGTCAGGTCGTAGTATATTTTACCATCTAACAAGAGCACCGGTCGGAAGTTCGAAACCGTGCCGTCGGCATGGTTGAACTGTCCCACGCGATCCCGATAGCTCAGCGTCCATGAGGCACCAAGTCCTGCGTATATACCATGTTCAACTTGCAGAACGATCTTATGCCGGAGGTAGTCGAGGTAACGCGAATGAGTCTGCAGCAGGTTGATATCAAGGTTCGTGAAGGCATAGGTGAGTTGGATGTTTCTAAGCCATTTATTCAACCGATATTGCACAGAACACTCGACGCCGAGCGTGTTGACGCGTTGTTGATTCTGTGCGTGGTAGGGGCGTTTGGTATCCTCGGGTACATAGATCCAGTCGATGATATCGCGTCCCCAACGATGGTAGAGTTCGGCATTGAGCGCCAACGTACCGGCTTGGTCAAAACCATGCTTATAGGCCGTGCCGAACGATGCCGTCCATGCTTTTTCCGGCGTCAGATCCGTACTGCCGAGTTGATTGCCCGCATCGTAATAGAGGTCGGTGAAGGTAGGCATGCGTAGCGAACGGTTGGCATTGGCATAAAGCGACACGCCGCAGTCGAAAGCATAACCCAGATCTGCGCCTACCGTCCAATGGTGGGCGAACGAAGTGTGGTAGATGCCGCCTGCCGTGAGCGCAGCCGAGAAATGCTGCACGTGGAAAGTCTGCTGTGCAAAATAATGGATGTTCAGACGGTTATGGTCCCCGAAATTGGTGGAATGGATGTTCTCATTTCGTGCCTCCACGCCCACCGTAGTCTTGCCGATGGACGAAGCATAGTGTGCCCGCAAAGCAGCTGTAGCATTCTGCGTCAGATGACGGTTGGAGACCGTTCCCCGGTGCCACTCGTAGCGGTCATGGTTAGCCCGATAGGCTGCCAGTGCGTCGAGTGACCATTTTCCCCAACAGTGGGCATAACGCATCGAACCGAAAGCCGTGCGGGTGGCATCGAACTGATCTTGCGAACCAAAACCGTAGAACATACCGGCGCCGGCATCTTTGTACTGCGCTCCGACTTGTATCTCAAGTTCGCGCCACGACGCGTTGAGATAGATATTTGTTCCGTTGAAATCGGAGTTTTTGAGTGCTATCGACTCTTTGTCGGAAGGATGAGGCGCATGGTATCCTCCGTTATGCGCGTAGTCGGCACTCGCCAACACCTGCCAGTCGTTGCGACGCCATCCTCCTGTCAGTTCGGCTTTGGCAAAACGGTTCATACCCATCTGCATAGCCACATGGTAAGTGTCTTTATCGGGTTGCCGCGTGACGATGTTAATAGCTCCGCAGAACGCGTTGCCGCCCATGAGCGATGCCGCAGCTCCTTCCAGCACTTCGATACGCTTGATCGCCGAAAGCGGGATGGGGATGTTCATGGCATAATGGCCGGTCTGTGCGTCGTTTACGCATACGCCGTTGAGTAAGATCATCACTTGATCACACGTGCCGCCGCGCATGCTCACGTCGGCTTGGGCACCATTCGCTCCGCGGGTACGGATATCCAGTCCGGGAAGGGTCTGTAGCAGGTCAGTCAAAGTGGTTGCAGGCAAGGCAGCAATAGCATCTGAACCGATCTGCGTCACAAGTCGATAGGCTTGCGAAGGAATCTCTGTCTGCTGTGAGATGACCTCTACTTCTTGCAAGGAAAATTGGGCATTCACAATGCCTGCAAACAACAACAAAACCAAGGTGAGTCGTTTCTTTTTCATTGTTAGACGGTGCAAAATTACTGCTTTTTTTTGATATATGCAAATTTTTCTTGCATATGTGCAAAAAATTATTTCGTACCTTCGGCCCTCCCGCAAGCGGGCTCCCGCCGAATTTACGTTCGCACTATTGTGCAAACTGCAAGATTTATCCGCAAAAACACAAATTATGCGAGCATTTTTGATTTTTTTCCGTATAAATCTTGCAAATTTGAATAATTTGTAGTAATTTTGCAGCCGATATGCATAAACTCGCACAAATAATTGACAAATGGCTATCGCAACAGGTGGTTCGTTATGCGGTTTGCGGCGGAGGAAACATGGTACTCGATTGGGTGCTGTATTTCCTGATTTATAACTTTGTGATCGGGCATGAGATAGTCAATTTGTCATTTGTCATTGGTCATTGGTCATTTGCGCAAGCAATCACGCCGCATATCGCAACGCTGTGTGTGGTGTTTCCGATCACCTTGCTGACGGGTTTCTTGTTGCAGAAATACGTGACTTTCACGCAATCCAATCTGCATGGCGCACGACAGTTGATCCGCTATATCATCATCGTGGCGGTGAATCTGGCTATCAACTATTTCGGCCTCAAACTGTGCGTAGAGATATGGGGTTGGTACCCGACACCGAGTAAGATGGCGATTACGCTCATCACGGTAGTAATCAGTTACATTGGACAGAAATATTATACATTTCGGACGCATACATAAAAAATAAAACGATTTTTATTTGCACATTCGGATTTTTTTTTGTAATTTTGCAGCGAGTTTGGAAAAATGAGTAGATAACAATGTAAAATAACACATCAAATCATACAACAACCATGTTACACACTCTATGTTCAAAGCTTCACACGGAAGTATCTGACGCGCCGTTCAAGGTGTCGGATTCATTTATCGAGGAAAACCAAGTAGTAGCTGTGCTTTCCGGTGGTACGGAGGCGCTGTTCGTAGATCTGGTTCGTGAGAAACAGATTGACCTCAAGCGTCCTGTTTACCTGATGGTTAGCGGTTTCAGCAACTCGCTGCCTGCCGCGCTTGAGATTCTGAGTTTCATTCGCCAGCGTAACGGCATCGCCAAAATCATGCAGCACGAGAAAGACATCATCTTTCCCGACGTGAGCGAGACGGATTCCTTGACCCGCACGCCGCTGGAGAAAGTGCTCAAGAATGAAAAAAAAATGCGTCTCGGTGTCGTAGGTAAGTCGCAAGAATGGTTGATCGCTTCGCAGGTGGATCCTAAAGAGGTGTTGAAGAAGATGAACTGCGAGTTGGTGGAGATCCCGTTTGAGGAAATGAGCAGTCTCGGCGAAGTGGATCCCGGTATGAAGGGTGCGGAAGCGATTTACGAGCGCGAGAAAGAGATCATTGCCAAATATAAATTGGACGGTATCACGGTTCGTTGTTTCGACCTCTTCACTACTGTGAAGAACACGGGTTGTATAGCAGTCAGCAAACTCAATGACGAAGGTATTCCTGCCGGATGCGAAGGTGATATCCCTGTGCTGCTGACGATGATGGCATGTAAGAAATTGACCGGCGAACCGGGTTTCATGGGCAGCCCTGCACGCGTACAATCGGACGGACAGATCCTGCTGGCTAAATGTACGATCGCGCTCTCGATGACCAAGAAGCATGAGTTCACGACCCATTTTGAGTCCGGTATCGGTGTGGCTATCCACGGCGAAGTGGAGCCGGGTGACTACACGCTCGTGAAACTCAGTCCGGATATGAAACGTCTGCTGGCGGTGAATGTCAAAGTGACCCGCTGCCAGTATGAGAAGAACATGTGCCGCACGCAGATCTGGTTGCAGTCCACGCCAATCGTCAGTCAGTACCTGCTGACCTCGCCGTTGTCCGATCACCACGTGCTGATCAAAGGTCATCACGCTGCTAAATTCTGGAGAGAGTGAGAAAGGTGAAAGGTGAAAATTGAAAGGTTAAAGGAATGGTCTTTAAACCATCAAACAATATTTTATTCCAAGACCGCCCGTTGAGGCTGGGTGTGGTCGGAAAGCCCTCCGACTGGTTGATCGCGTCCCATGTGGACTATGCGCAAGTGCTGGAGAAGATGAACAGCGAGCTCGTGGATATCCCGATCGAGCGGATGAGTTCGTTGGGTGAAGTGGATCCCGGCATGAAGGGCGCAGAGGCTATCTATGAGCGACTCAAAGAGTTGGTAACGGAGTATGATCTGCAAGGCGTGACCTTGCGTTGCTTCGATCTGCTTTCGACGGTGAAGAACACGGGCTGTATCGCGCTCAGCAAACTGAACGACGAAGGTATCCCGGCATCGTGCGAAGGCGATATACCGACCTTGCTGACGATGATGGTGGCTAAGAAAGTGACGGGCGAACTCTGTTTTCAAGTGAACCCCGCCCGTATCCAGCCCGATGGTAAGATGCTCTTTGCCCATTGTACCCTGCCGCTGAAGATGACGGAGAAACATGAGTACACGACCCATTTTGAGTCCGGTATCGGTGTGGCGATTCACGGAGATCTGCCGACGGGCGACTACACGATCATCAAGATGAGCGGCGACATGACGCGGTTCTTGGCGGAAGATGTGACGCTGGAGCGTTGTCAGTTTGAACCCAACCTTTGCCGTACGCAGGTTTGGATTCAAGCCACGCCCGAACTGAGCCATTATTTTATGACCGATCCGATCGCGAACCATCATATATTGATTCGCGGTCATCATGCAGAGCAATTTAAATCATAAATCAACAATCAACAATAAAAATTTGATAAAACTATGGTAAGTTACAAGGAATTAGGCCTGGTGAACACCCGTGAGATGTTTGCTAAGGCAATCAAGGGAGGTTATGCTATCCCTGCATTTAACTTCAACAACATGGAGCAACTCCAGGCAATCATCAAAGCTTCGGCTGAGACCAAATCCCCGGTTATTCTCCAGGTTTCCAAAGGTGCGCGTAACTACGCTAACCAGACCCTGCTTCGCTACATGGCTCAAGGTGCGGTTGAGTACGCTAAGGAACTCGGTTGGGAGCATCCGCAGATCTGTCTGCACCTCGACCACGGAGACAGCTTCGAACTCTGCAAATCCTGCGTGGACTTCGGTTTCTCCAGCGTTATGATCGACGCTTCTTCTCTGCCTTATGAGGAGAATATCGCCCTCACCAAGAAAGTAGTGGACTACGCTCACCAATACGACGTAACCGTTGAGGCGGAACTCGGTGTATTGGCAGGTGTAGAGGACGAGGTTTCGTCTGCTGTCAGCCACTATACCAAACCGGAAGAGGTTGTTGACTTCGCTACCCGTACGGGTTGTGATAGCTTGGCTATCTCCATCGGTACCAGCCACGGTGCTTACAAGTTCACTCCGGAGCAGTGTACCCGTGACCCGAAGACCGGCCGTCTCGTTCCTCCTCCATTGGCTTTCGATGTGCTCGACGCTATCATGGAGCAGCTCCCGGGCTTCCCGATCGTTCTCCACGGCTCGTCTTCCGTTCCGCAGGAGTATGTAGATATGATCAACAAATACGGAGGCAAACTGCCTGACGCAGTAGGTATTCCTGAGGAGCAACTGCGCAAGGCTGCCAAGTCCGCTGTCTGCAAGATCAACATCGACTCTGACTCCCGTCTTGCTTTCACCGCTGCAGTTCGTAAGGTATTCGCTGAGAAACCGGGTGAGTTCGATCCGCGTAAGTACTGCGGTCCGGCACGTGACCTGATGACCGAGCTCTACAAGCACAAGATCATCAACGTACTGGGTAGCGACGGCAAAGCTGAATAAGGGTTATCGGTTATAGGTTATAGTTGATGGCTTTACCTTTCATGACGGCTGAACAAGCCGCTGAATTGATACAGAATGGGGATGTCTTGGGCCTCGGTGGTTTTACCGCCACCGGAGTGCCCAAGGCAGTTCCATTTGCATTGGCACAGCGGGCGGAGAGGCTGCATGCCGAAGGTAAACCGTTTCGCGTGGGTTTGGAGACCGGGGCCTCGATGGGCGACAGTTGTGACGGTGCGTTAGCCCGTGCACATGCGGTAGAGTTCCGTACGCCCTACCAGTCCAATAAATCCATGCGCGAAGAGATCAACGCCGAAGGTGCACGTTATTTCGACGGACATCTGAGCCACATGCCGCAAGACCTGCGGTATGGTTTTTTACCCAAACCAAACTGGGCCATCATCGAGGCATCGTATGTGGGCGAAGACGGAACGATTGTTCCTGCTGCCGGTGTGGGTATCATGCCTACTATCTGCCGCATGGCGGATAAGATCATCATCGAGCTCAATGAGCTATTTCCCGCTTCTATGCGCGGCATGCATGACCTGTACGAACCCCTCGATCCTCCATCTCGCAAGGAGATACCTATCTATAAACCGTCTGATCGCTGCGGTTCGGATCATATTAAAGTCGATCTGTCCAAGATTGCTGCAGTGGTTAAGACTCATCGTCCGAATGAGATTCCGGCCTTCACTCCGGTAGATGCCGTGACGGCTAAGATCGGTGAGAACGTGGCGCTCTTCTTGGAGAAAGAGATGCACGAAGGACGTATCCCGTCTTCATTCCTGCCCATCCAGAGCGGAGTAGGGAACGTGGCAAACGCCGTATTGGGCGAGCTTGGCAAAAATCCCCATATACCGCCATTTGAGATGTACTCGGAGGTGGTGCAGGACTCCGTCGTAGACCTGATCAAAACAGGCAGGTGTAAGTTCGCCTCGGGTTGCTCGTTACGATTGGTAGAATCGAAGATGGCGGAAGTGCTCGCCGATTTGGATTTCTACCGCGATAAACTGCTTCTGCGTACGCAAGAGACTTCCAATCATCCCGAAGTGATTCGGCGAATGGGTATCATCGCGATTAACACCGCTCTTGAAGCGGATATCTACGGCAATATCAACTCCACGCATGTCACGGGAACCAAGATGATGAACGGTATCGGCGGAAGCGGTGATTTCGCCCGTAATGCCTATCTGTCTATCTTCACCACAGCTTCGACAACCAAAGACGGAGCTATCTCCGCGATCGTGCCGATGGTGACGCACCTGGATCATAGCGAGCACTCCGTCAAGGTGCTGGTGACCGAACAAGGAGTAGCCGATCTGCGCGGTAAGAGTCCGCGCCAGCGTGCCGAAGAAATCATCAACAACTGTGTCGCACCCGAGTATCGCGAGATGTTACGCGACTACCTTAAGATGGCGCGGCACGGTCAGACACCCCATGAGTTAAGTTGCGCCTTCGCCATGCATGAGGAGTTTTTGAAGTCCGGCGACATGCGCAATACACGCTGGGAAAACTATAAACGCTAAACTATGTATCCGCAGCAAGTCATTGATGCCTTGCGCCATGTGCGCTATCCGGGAACGGGCAAAGACCTGATCGAGAGCGGGATGCTCGAAGACGACATCCGTATATCGGGTTTTGAAGTATCGTTCTCGCTTATTTTTCAGAAAGACAACGACCCCTTCCTAAAATCGGTCGTTAAAGCGGCTGAAGTAGCCCTTCAGACCTATATAGATCCGAATATTAAGGTCCATATCCATCCGAAGTTCGTCAAACAAAATATACAATCACCAGTCACCAGTCACCAATCGCCAATCCATGCGAAGCACGTCATTGCTATCCACAGCGGTAAAGGTGGTGTGGGTAAGAGCACGGTGACGGCGAACCTGGCAGTGGCATTGGCGCAAGTGGGTTACAAAGTGGGACTGCTCGATGCCGACATCCACGGTCCTTCGATGCCGAAGATGTTCCATACAGAGGACTGCCGTCCGTATTCCGTAGAGGTAGATGGGCGTACGCTGATCGAACCCATCGAGCAGTACGGCGTGAAGATGCTGTCCATCGGTTTCTTCGTGGATCCCGAGCAAGCGGTGATCTGGCGTGGCGGCATGGCGTCGAATGCGTTGAAGCAGTTGATCGAAGATGCTAACTGGGGTGAATTGGACTATTTTCTGATTGACCTTCCTCCCGGCACGAGCGATATCCATTTGACGCTGATATCTGCGCTTCAACTGACAGGTGTTATCGTGGTAACAACCCCGCAACCGGTCGCATTGGTGGATGCCCGCAAAGGTGTGGAGATGTTCCGCAATGAGAAAGTGAATGTGCCTATCCTCGGATTGATCGAGAACATGGCATGGTTCACGCCGGCGGAGTTGCCGCAAAACAAGTATTATATCTTCGGTAAAGACGGAGGAAAAGCGCTTGCCGAGGAACTGCATATCCCGCTTTTGGGTCAGATCCCGCTTGTGCAATCCATCCGTGAAGGAGGGGACGAGGGAATGCCTATCGCCCTGCAAATCGGCCATCCTGCCGCTGAGGCTTTTGCTCAAATATGTCAAAAACTTTAGAACTCAGCACAGCGCCCGTACATAGTCTTCTTTGGAAGTATGCCTTGCCTGCTATCATCGCGATGACAGCCACTTCGCTGTATAACATCGTGGATAGTATCTATATCGGGCACGGTTGCGGAGCGTTAGCTTTGGGTGCGTTAACGGTTGCCAAGCCCTTCATGGACATCTGTGCCGCTTTCGGCAGTCTGGTGGGTGTAGGTGCCTCGTCGCTCTTGGCGATCTATCTGGGCGAGAAAGACTACGATCGGGCCAATAGGGTGTTGGGTAACGTCATCGTGATGAATATCATCCTTTCGGCGATCGTGATGGCGGTGGGACTCATATGGTTGGATCCGATCCTGATGGCCTTCGGCGCAAGTGAGGACACCTTATTATACGCGCGCGAATATATGGAGATTATTCTCTATGGTAATATCCTCACGCATATATACTTTGGTCTTAATGCCATGCTCCGTTCGGCAGGTCATCCGCGTTTCTCTATGGCGGCCACGATCGTAGCGGTGGTGGTGAATATCATCTTGGATCCGATCTTCATCTTCGGCCTCAACATGGGCGTTCGCGGAGCTGCTTTGGCAACCGTCATCAGTCAGACGGTAGCGGTGGTGTGGCAGTTTACTAAGTTCACCGATAAGAATGAATTAGTCCGATTTCATCGGGGCATTTGGCGACTTAATAAGCATATCACGGTTCGTGCTTTGGCGATTGGTATGTCGCCTTTCCTCTATAATATCGCCCATTGTTTTGTGGTCATCATCATCAATAATCAGTTGAAGAACTTCGGCGGCGATTTGACAATTGCGGCGTACGGCGTGATCAACCGTCTGACTTTTGTCTTTGCGATGATGGTGATGGGACTCAATCAGGGCATGCAACCGATAGCGGGCTATAACTACGGTGCCAAGCATTTTGACCGCGTACTGAAGTCTTTCTATCTCACTTGTGCCTATGCAACAGGTGTGATGGGAATCGTCTTTCTCCTCGGGGAGTGTTGTCCGGGTTTGGTGACGCGCCTCTTCACGCATGATCCCGTACTCATCGCGCAGACGATCTCGCCCATGCGGATCATCTGTTCCTCGATGCTCATCATCGGTTTTCAAATGGTGACGGGAAACCTGTTTACCTCCATCGGTCAAGCGGGTAAAGCGATTTTCTTGAGCCTCACGCGCCAAGTGCTTTATCTTATTCCGCTGGTTTTGTTGCTGCCGACGATTTTTGCCGAACCCATCAACGGTGTCTGGTGGTCCATTCCGGTGAGCGATACCTTATCCGCTGTCACAGCGGTGATCGTGCTCATAACTGGCCTGCCTCGACGAGGTTGATCACCCGTTCGGTGATGCGGTCCTTGTCGTTCGCATCGTATTCTTCTTTTAAGTCATTTTTGAATAACTTGGCCACGAACTGCCAGAAGTTAGCGGCGGCTTTGCCTTTGTACTGCTTGATCAGTTCATAACTCGTGCGGTCGGTCTCGCGGTCCATCAGTTTCATGAGCATCATCCCTTGGCTGGCGTACATTCCGCGGAAATCTTTCTCGTATTTTTTGAATAACTGCCACTCGAACTTACGCCACCACCTGCGACGGGCTCTGTCATCAGGTAACAAAGCCAATTGCTCGTCTGCATACTTCATGTCCTGCACGATCATCTTCGCGTACGGCAGACATTTCTTCACATCGCGCACCGTACGCCAGTAGAACCGCTCCTGCCGTTTGTTCTTAAACCGCATCGGCGGATAGACCCACACCTCATGTAGGTACGCCAAATAGAGCGTATCCCCGTCCTGCACATAGAATAGGCACGAGTCCATATACGGATCGGCAGCGAGCATGTTCACACCCACTGCCAATCCCAATACTATGTATAATAGTTGTTTAATAATTCAATGCGAATACCACGCGACCGGCGGACGGTTTGCCGGTAAGGATACATTTACCCGGTTCGTTCTTATGACCCGGCAGGTCTGCCAGAGGGATACAACGGATGGTCGCTTTGGTCTCATCCTTGATCCGTTGTTCGGTTTCCGCCGTGCCGTCCCAGTGAGCCAGTAAGAAACCGCCTTTCTTCAGTTCCTCTTTGAACTCCTCGTAGCTGTTCACCTCGCGGGTGTTGGCGATACGGAAGTCGAGCGCTTTCTTGAGCAGGTTCTTCTGGATTTCCTCCAATAGATTTTGTATTTTTTCTACGATTCCATCGAGCGAAATCGTCTCTTTGGTCTGCGTATCACGGCGAGCGATCTCGATCGTGTTGTTCTCCAGGTCACGACCACCCATAGCGAGGCGAACCGGCACACCCTTCAGTTCATAGTCGGCGAACTTATAACCCGGCGTATATTTCTCGTCTGCATCGATCTTCACGCGGATACCGAGTGCCTTGAGTTGGTCTGCGATCGGGTTGAGTTTCTCCAGGATAGCCGCTAACTGTTCCGGTGCTTTGAAGATAGGCACAATAACTACTTGGATCGGCGCCAAGTGCGGCGGCAGTACGAGTCCGCTGTCATCGGAGTGGGTCATGATCAGCGCACCCATCAGACGGGTCGAAACGCCCCACGAGGTTGCCCATACATATTCGTATTTATTCTCCTTGCTGAGGAACTGTACATCAAAACTCTTGGCGAAGTTCTGACCCAGGAAGTGGGAAGTACCGGCCTGCAGTGCCTTACCGTCCTGCATCATGGCTTCGATGCAATAGGTGTTGAGCGCACCTGCAAAACGCTCGTTCGGACTCTTCACTCCTTTGAGTACCGGAATTGCCATCACGTTCTCTGCGAAGTCGGCATAGACATCCAGCATCTGACGTGCGTAGTCTTCCGCTTCCTCTTTGGTAGCATGTGCCGTGTGACCTTCTTGCCAAAGGAACTCGGCCGTACGCAGGAAAAGGCGCGTACGCATCTCCCAACGCATGACGTTACACCACTGGTTGCAGAGGATAGGCAGGTCGCGATAGGACGAGATCCAGTTCTTATAGGTGCTCCAGATAATGGTTTCCGACGTCGGACGGATGATGAGTTCTTCTTCCAGTTTTGCCTGCGGATCGACTACCACACCTTTGCCGTTCGGATCGTTCATCAGACGATGGTGCGTAACGACTGCACATTCTTTTGCAAAACCCTCTACGTGCTCTGCCTCACGGCTTAAGAATGACTTCGGGATGAGTAGCGGGAAATACGCATTCTTCACGCCTTGCTCTTTGAAACGACGGTCCAATTCTGCCTGGATGGTTTCCCAGATCGCGTAACCGTACGGTTTGATCACCATACATCCGCGTACGGCACTCTGCTCTGCCAGATCGGCTTTTACCACCAACTCATTATACCACTTCGAATAGTCCTCACTACGAGGAGTCAATTTCTGAAAATTTGCCATTTTTTATATGTCTCTTTATAAAATCGGGTGCAAAGGTACAAAAAAATTTGCACATATCAAAATAATTTTGTAATTTTGCACGCAAAAACAGGAGTTTATATGGCAAAGATCGTTGTTTTTACCGGAGCAGGCGTGAGTGCCGAGAGTGGTCTGGGCACTTTCCGCGACAGTGACGGCTTATGGGAGCACTACCGCGTCGAAGATGTATGCACGCACGAGGCCTGGTTGCGCAACCCCGAGTTGTGTGTGAAGTTCTACAACGATCGTCGTCGGGATACCTTGGCAGCGAAGCCCAATGCTGCACATATAGCGATTGCTAAGTTGCAAGAGGTGTTCCCTGACACCGCCATCATCACGCAGAATATCGATGACCTGCACGAGCGGGCGGGAGCGAAGAACGTGGTGCACTTGCATGGTGAGATCACGAAATTACGTTCCGAACGCAACGAGACGGCTACCGTGCCCCTCGAGGGATGGGAGCAACATTACGGAGACCGTCATCCGGATGGTTCGTTATTGCGACCGTATATCGTGTTCTTCGGAGAAGGGGTTCCTTATTTCGATGAGGCGTGTCGTATAGCCAGTACCGCGGATATCATGATCGTGGTGGGTACGAGTCTGAATGTCTATCCGGCAGCTTCACTCTTGCATTATACACGTCCGGGAATTCCTATCTATTTTGTGGATCCGGGACAACCCGAGTTTGGTCTTTGGGTAGATAAAGTGACCCATATTAAGAAAAAAGCCACTGTCGGTGTACCCGAATTGGTTGAAAAACTGATAACTAATAACTGATAACTTATATATGAAAGTATTATTGATGATTTTGGATGGCTGGGGCATCGGCAACAAATCGAAAGCCGATGTGATCAGCGTCACGCCGACGCCGCATTGGGATGCGCTGTTGGCCAAATACCCGCACTCGCAATTACAGGCGAGCGGGGAGAATGTAGGTCTGCCCGACGGACAGATGGGTAACTCGGAGGTGGGACACCTCAATATCGGTGCCGGTCGCGTGGTGTACCAGGACCTGGTGAAGATCAATCGCTCTATCCGCGACAACTCGATTATGCAGAACCCCGAGATCGTAGCTGCTTACAAGGCAGCACAAGAGGCAGGGAAAAAACTGCATATCATGGGACTTTGTTCGAACGGAGGTGTACACTCTTCGTTGGATCACCTCTTCAAATTGGTGGAGATCGCAAAGGAGTACGGCGTAGCCGACAAGACTTTTGTACACTGCTTCATGGACGGTCGTGATACCGACCCACGCAGCGGTAAGGGTTTCATTGCCGACTTGCAAGGAGTGTGCGACAAGACAGGTGCACATATCGCATCAATCATCGGTCGTTTCTATGCCATGGACCGAGACAAACGCTGGGAGCGTATTAAAGTGGCATATGACCAACTGGTGAATGGCGAAGGTCGCAAAGAGACCGATATGGTAGCGGCTGTTCAAGGATGCTATGACCGTCATACGGAGGAACATAAGGACACGGATGAGTTCATGGAGCCGCTCGTAAACGCCACGTGCGACGGACGGATCGCGGAAGGCGATGTCGTCATCTTCTTCAACTACCGTAACGACCGCGCGAAAGAGATCACCATCGTGCTTACGCAGCAAGATATGCCGGAGCAAGGCATGAAGACCATCCCCGGTCTGAAATATTTCTGCATGACGCCGTATGATTCTTCCTTCCAAGGTCTGCATGTCCTCTTCCCGAAAGAGAACGTAGAGAACACGCTGGGTGAGGTAGTCAGCAAACTGGGTATGAAGCAGTTACGTATTGCTGAGACGGAGAAGTTTGCACACGTGACCTTCTTCTTCAACGGTGGTCGTGAAGCCGAGTATCCGGGTGAAGAGCGTATCTTGATTCCGAGTCCGAAAGTGCCAACTTACGATATGAAACCCGAGATGTCGGCGCCCGAAGTGACGGAAGCCCTGGTGGCAGCGATTAAGACACAGAAGTTCGATTATATCACCCTCAACTTCGCCAACGGCGATATGGTAGGTCATACGGGTGTTTATCCTGCTATCCAGAAAGCGGTAAAGACTATTGACGAGTGTTCGAACAAAGTAATCGAAGCAGCGCTGGAGAACGGTTATGAGATCATTGTTATTGCCGATCACGGTAACTGCGACAATGCCATCAATGCAGATGGTACGCCCAATACCGCGCACAGCCTCAACCCCGTGCCGTTTGTTTATATCTCCAAGGATCACACGGACGCACACGTGGAGGACGGCATTCTTGCGGACGTGGCACCTTCGATTTGTCATATCTTAGGCATCGAACAACCCCAAGAGATGACAGGTAAGAACCTGATTCACTAAAAAAAGAAAGCGGCGCAAATGCGTCGCTTCTTTTTTCTTGAGAAACAAGAGATTACTCTGCAGCAGCCTCAACTACTTCAGCCTCAGCCTCTGCAGCCAGCGAGTCAGCCTCAACTACCTCAACTGCCTCAACAGCAGCCTCAGCCTCTTGGCAGCACTTTTTCTCGCAGCACTTGTTTCCGCAGCTCATTGCAGCAAATGCAACAGCTACGATAAGAAGCATTTTCTTCATACTAAAAAATGTTTTTTAAGCTTAAAATTTCGTTAATTCTTCGCCTTTTTGCGAAAAACGTTGCAAAATTACTGCTTTTTTTGCATATGTGCAAATTTTTTTGTAATTTTGCGCACTAAATTTTGCAAATTATGGGAAATAAGGGTAAAAAGAAGCATACAGACCTTCGTTTTGTGGGTTTTAATCTGATAGTAGCCTTTGTGCTGGGTATCGCCATCATCGTAGGACTAATTCTCTGGTTGCGCAGTTATACGCAGCATGGAGTAGAGGTGCAGGTAGATGACGTGCGCGGGATGTTGGTACAGGAGGCGGAACCAGTATTACAAGCGCATGGACTCAAGTTGGTTGTAGTGGACTCGACTTATTCGGATAAGGTTCCGTTTGGCACGATTGTTGATCAGGATCCCAAACCGGAGAGTCATGCCAAGCACGGACGGGCGATCTATGTGATGATCAATGCGACAGGTAAACGCCAAGTCATCATGCCGAACCTCCAGGATATGAGTTATCGCCAGGCAGAGACCACCCTTCAAGGTTTGGGGCTGGTGGTGGATAGCAATTATATGTACGAACCCTCCGAGTTTCGCGATATCGTGCTTGATATCCGTCAGGATACGGTGAGCATCCAGCCCGGTGATAGGATTGCGGTTGGTACGCAGGTACAATTGGTGGTAGGCTTTGGTAGAGGTACGGAATATGTTCGCGTTCCGAACGTTATCGGTATGACCCTTCGCGATGCACGCGGTCTTTTATTGAAAAACCGTCTGACAGTTGGTGCCGTTAACTATGATGCACCGGCGGAAGACGGGGAAGAGCAGTATATATACAGCCAAGATCCGGATATCGGAGAACGATTGCTTGAAGGTGAGACGGTGACTTTATGGCTCTCGTCGGACTTGGAGAAAGCCGTGACGGGAAATAACGATCAAGATAATCATGATTGGTTCTGAGGACATAGAAGAAGAGTTATGGGAACGCTGGCGGTGTGAGGTGGATAAAGGGCAAGGCAAGGAGCGTGTAGATAAGTACCTTGCTGAACATATGACCAACACCAGTCGAAACCGCATCCAGACGGCTGCGGATGCAGGTAACGTGTGGGTGAACGGTCAACCCGTTGCCTCTAACTACCGTGTCAAACCCGGCGATGTTATCCAAGTGTTGCTTGATCATGAACCCCATGATTTCACTATTACGCCGGAGAATATCCCGCTCAATATCGTCTATGAAGACGAGGATTTGATGGTGGTCAATAAACCAGCCGGTCTCGTTGTTCATCCGGGGCATGGTAACTACGAGCATACGCTCCTCCATGCGCTTGCATGGCACTTTGGCGAAAAATTGGACATCAACGATCCTTCAATCGGTCTTGTGCATCGTATTGACAAAGACACTTCGGGTTTGTTGCTCATTGCCAAGACGCCCGAAGCGAAAGCGCATTTGGCCAAGCAGTTCTTTGATCATACTACTGAACGAACCTATAACGCCCTCGTTTGGGGAACCTTCAAAGAGGATAGCGGTACTATCGAAGGGGCGCTGGCCCGCGATAACCGTGATCGGACCATCTATCGTGTCTGGGACCTTGAAGAATGTCCGCAGGCCAAAGAAGCCGTTACCCATTGGCGCGTATTGGAGCGTTTTCCATACGTCACGCTCGTTGAATGCCGCCTGGAGACCGGCCGCACGCATCAAATACGTGTGCATATGAAGCATATCGGTCATCCGCTTTTCTGCGATGAGAAATACGGCGGATGCGAGATTCTCAAGGGTTTGCGTACCCAGAAATACCGTCAGTATATCGAGAATTGTTTTGCCATATGTCCGCGGCAGGTATTACATGCACGCACCTTAGGGTTTACGCACCCGCGTACCGGCGAACGGATGTTCTTTGATAGCGAGTGGCCGGAAGATATGACCAACTTAATTACGAAATGGAGGAACTATGAACCTAATACTTTGGGTTGATGACGAGATAGATCTCTTGCAACCCTATATCATTTATCTAAAAGGGAAGGGGTACGAAGTAGTCACGGCATCCAATGGCGAAGATGCGTTGGATGTGTTGGCAGAACGTATACCTGCAATCGTTTTTCTGGATGAGAACATGCCGGGAATGACCGGATTAGAGACGCTCCAAGAGATCAAGCGTTTGCATCCGGAAGTGCCGGTGGTGATGATCACCAAGTCTGAAGAGGAACATATCATGGAGCAGGCGATAGGGGAGAAGATAGCCGATTACCTGATCAAACCCGTCAATCCCTCTCAAATTCTCCTTTGCCTCAAGAAGCATATCCACCACCAGGCTATTGTGACCGAACAGGTGCAGCAGAACTACCGCCAGGAGTGGGCCGACATCTCCTATATGATCGATACCGCTACCACCATCGAGGAGTGGCAGGCGATCGAGCGCACGCTCAGCAAATGGGATATCGAACTGGAGAACAGTCCTATGCGTTCGCTCATCGAGGACCAACGTACGCAGGCCAATGCTGCTTTTGCCAAATGGATCGCACGTAACTACGAGGGTTGGTTCGCATCTGAACGACCTATCATGTCTCCGGATGTGATGAAGCACTCCGTCTTCCCTCTGTTGGACAAAGGCGAAAAAGTACTGCTTTGCGTGATTGATAACTTCCGGTATGATCAGTGGAAGACCATCCAACCGCTTATCAGCGAGTTCTATACCGTGCAGCACGAAGAGCAGTATACCTCTATCTTACCTACTGCTACGCAGTATGCCCGCAATGCTATTTTTGCCGGATTGATGCCGTTGCAGATTCAAGAGATGTTTCCGCAATACTGGGTAGAAGAAGGGGATGAAGAGACCAAGAATCAGCACGAGAAGGAACTCGTACAGACCCTGCTCGATCGGTACCGCCGTCGTGAGAGTTTTAATTATTGGAAAGTGAATGAGAGTGATTTCTGCGAACGTGTCATTCACCAACTCAAGGGGGTTCAAACACCGCTCAATATCGTGGTGCTCAACTTTATCGACATGCTCTCTCATTCGCGTACGGAGAGCAAGATGATGCGCGAATTGGCGAATGACGAAGCGGCCTATCGCAGTCTGACACTCAGTTGGTTCAAGCACTCGCCTACCTATGAACTGCTTCGTCGCGCAGCAGAGTTGGGTTTCACACTTGTGCTGACAACCGATCACGGTACTACGCGCGTGAAGAATGCCGTGCAGATCATCGCGGATAAGAATACCAACACCAATATCCGCTATAAAGTGGGTAAAGCCCTCAATTGCAACGAAAAATCCGTCTTCTTCATAGACCAACCCAAACGCGTCGGACTCCCTTGTCCGAATGTGAGCAGTTCGTACGCCTTCTGCACAAGCAATGATTTCTTTGCGTATCCGAACCAGTTCAACTATTACGCCCAGTACTACCGCAATACTTTCCAGCATGGCGGTATATCGCTTGAGGAGATGATTATTCCTCTCGTAACGCTCGTACCCAAAAAGAACTGAAGACTGATCACTGAATGCTGAATACGATCCTCATAGCTATCTCGGTTCTCACGTGGAATACCGCGCGCATGGACTACGTGCATAAGCCTGCAGATAACAAAGTGTTGCAGTTCCTTATGGCGCAGGATGCAGATGTGATCTGCTTGCAGGAAGCGGATGTCTATAAGGATGACAAGTACCTCACCTTGGCGGATGTGAAGCAGACGCTTGGTCGCAAGTATCCGTACTCATACCTCGATTTCTCCATTTATGACAAACGCCATCAGTTCGGTACGATGGTATGGTCCAAATATCCGATCATCCATAAACAGAGCATTCGGTATGAGACTGCTGGAAACCTCTCCAACCGTTGCGATATCATCGTGGGAAAAGATACGCTGAGGCTCATCAATAATCATTTGGAGTCCTATAAGTTCGTTTCTGGAGATATGGATAATATAGACCGTATCGAAGCCAAATGGAAACGAGCTTTACCGCTGCGCAATAAGCAGGCGCAGGTGGTGCGAGAAGAAATAGATGCCAGTCCTTATCCCGTCATCGTAGTGGGAGATTTTAATTCGCCCGCACTCAGTTATGCCTATTGGCATATCAGCCGTGGACTGCATGATGCATGGAATACCGTTCACCCATGGTCATGGGGAGCTACCTGTTCCCACAAAGGTTTCGGTCTGCGTATCGATTATATTCTCTGTTCTGACCCGCTTCGCCCGACGGCCTGCTGGTTGCCTCGCGCCAAAGGATCGGACCATAAACCTGTTGTGGCTATCTTTGAATGGTAAAAAATACCACTATCACAGGCGTTTGTGATAGTGGTAATCGTCAAAGCGGTTTTTTTCTTCTTTCTCATCCCAGCTGCCTCCGAGACCAATCCTCTCCTTGATGCGGTTCCATAGTTCTCCGGGTTCCATCCAATTGTTTTTTTTCCAATAGAAGATCAGTAACCATCCGAAGAGCATACCGCCTAAGTGCGCAAAATGGGCTACATGATCGGCTGTGATGCCGGCCGCTGAACCCAAACCGGCGAATAACTCAATGGCCGCGTATATAATAACGAACGTACGCGCACGTATGGGGATTGGAATAAAAAGCAGAAACATCGGCACATCCGGATATAACCATCCGAAAGCGAACAAGATACCGAATACGGCACCCGAAGCACCGATTGTATTCAGTAAACCGGAGTAATAAACGATACTTGCCGGGTCGTACATACCGCTCATGTTACTCAACATCAGCATCCATACTAACTCTTGGATCAGTGCCGCACCGATTCCGCATACCAGATAGTACAAAGCAAAACGTCTTGCTCCCCATTGTTGTTCAATCACAGGTGCGAACATCCATACGGCGAACATATTAAAAAAGATATGTCCGAAGTCCGCATGCAGAAACATATAGGTGAAGGGTTGCCACCAATGGAACGACCCCGCGGACCAGTAATGCAGTCCGCCTATTGTATTCAGATCCACTCCGTGACGGGCGAACATGCCCGCGAGCAGAAAGATAATCAAATTGGCTATCAGCAGATAGCGCGTTACTGTCGGTAGATTTCTCATAACGGCTGCAAAATTACAAAAAAAAACGCATATAATCACACAAAAAGTATGCTAAAATGCCAAAAAAGCAGTTTTTTTTGTGAAAAATGCATTTTTTTTGCAAAAAATGTTGGTAGTATGAAACTTTTTTAGTAATTTTGCAGCAGTATTCCAAAGAAGGAACTAATAATTCACATTATTAATAACTAAAAAAACACTAAGTTATGAACAAATTAGAACTTGTAAAGGCAGCAGCAGCTAAGGCTGAGGTATCTGCAGCATTGGCAGCAAAAGTTATTGACGCAGCTCTGGAAGAGGCAGTAGCAGCAGTTAAGAAAGGCGAAGGTTTGCAGCTCGTTGGCTATGTAAACATCGCAATCGCTCAGAAGGCAGCTCGCAAGGCTAAAAACCCGCGCACGGGCGCTATCATCGAAGTTCCTGCAAAGAAGATTGCTAAGGCTAAATTGGGCGCTAAATTTGCTCTCTAATCAGTCTGAGTAGCTTAGCAAACGGGTTGCCCAAGCATTTTAGGGCAACTCGTTTTGCGTCTGTTTATTGAAAGGTTATAGATTATAGTATGTTGAATATTATTTTGTGTGGTGCACCGGGAAGCGGAAAAGGCACACAATCCAGTTTTATCGCGCAGAAATACGGATTGCAGCATCTCTCTACAGGAGATGTTTTGCGTGCCGAGATAGCATCGGGCAGTGAATTGGGAAAACAGATTGATGCGTTGATCTCCAAAGGAAACCTGGTTCCCGATGATATGATGTATGGGGTGATCAAGAATTATATCGCCGGTCTGCCGGCGGACTGCAAGGGCACCATCTTTGACGGTTATCCCCGTACGGTAGCGCAAGCGGAGTCCTTGACCCAACTGCTCAAGCAGAACAACATGGAGGCGATCATGATTGACCTCATGGTGGACGAACAACTGCTCATCCAACGCCTTATTGAGCGCGGAAAAGTGAGCGGACGAGCCGATGATAACCTCAATACGATCCGTCACCGGATCGCTGTCTATCACCAGCAGACTGAACCCGTTGCGCATTATTACTTGCACCACGGTAACTATTTTGCAGTGAACGGAAACCATACGATGGCGGACGTCTTCCTGCAGATCATGCGCGTCATTGAGTTGGCACGCCCGGACAAACGATAAAAGTATGGCCGCTAATTTTATAGACTACGTTAAAATCTATTGCCGCTCGGGCAAAGGCGGTGCGGGTTGTATGCACCTGCACCGTGCTAAGTATATGCCGAAGGGCGGACCCGATGGCGGAGACGGCGGTAAGGGAGGTTCAGTCATCTTGCATGGCAATCGTAACCTCTGGACCCTGCTCCACCTCAAGTACCAGAAGCATATCATGGCTACCGATGGCGGCAAAGGCGGACAGAGTCGTTCGTTCGGTAAGGATGGTGAAGACAAGATCATCGAGGTGCCATGCGGAACTGTAGTCTATGATGGCGAGACGGGTGAGTTCATCTGTGAGGTGAAAGAGCATGATGAGCGTGTAGTGCTCCTTAAAGGCGGACGGGGTGGTTTGGGTAACTGGCATTTCCGTACGGCCACTAACCAGGCACCGCGGTATGCTCAACCCGGCGAACCCGCACAGGAGCGTTCCGTCATCATGCAGCTCAAAGTGCTGGCCGATGTAGGTTTGGTGGGCTTCCCCAATGCCGGCAAATCTACCTTGCTCAGCGTCGTGTCGGCTGCCAAACCCGAGATAGCGGACTATCCTTTCACTACGCTTACTCCCCAATTGGGCATTGTCTCCTATCGCGACGGCCGTTCGTTCTGCATGGCCGATATCCCAGGTATCATCGAGGGAGCGAGCGAAGGACGCGGACTCGGACTACGCTTCTTGCGTCATATAGAGCGTAATGCTGTACTCCTCTTCATGGTGCCAGCCACCAGTGAAGATATCATCAAGGAATATAAGATTCTGCTCCACGAACTTGAGCAATACAATCCTGAATTGCTTACCAAGGCCCGAATCTTAGCGATCTCTAAGATCGATGCGATAGAAGAGAAAGAGCTCAAAAAACTGCAAGCATCCAAGAAATTGCAGAAATTGGACCTGCCGATCGTCTTTATCTCTTCCGTGGCAGGCATGGGTATCGATGAACTCAAAGATGCACTCTGGACGGAACTTAATAAGGAGCAGAACCAAGTGATCGAGATCTCGCATGCTCCGATAGATGTCACTGTCATCGAGCGGGAAGAACCCGAGGCGCAAGACGAATCCGATGAGGAGCATACCATCTATCTCAACGAGGTGGATGAAGAATGGGACCTTGATAAGTACAAAGGTATCGGATGGGATGAGTAACTCCTTCTACGATAGAATCATTGATTGGCGGGAACGCCATATGAGCGAGAAGCACCTGGTGCTTCTGCTCTCCTTCTTCGTAGGAATGTTCTCTGCTGCGGCTGCAGCCATCCTTAAGACTTTCATTCATCTGATCCAAAAACTCGTTCAGGAGCAACTTATCGCGGATGAACGAACCTGGTGGTATCTTATCACCCCGATTATTGGTATCACACTTGCGATGTTGTTTGTTAAATATATCGTGCGGGATGATATCTCGCATGGTATCACCAAGATTCTATACGCTATCTCCCAACGTAAGTCTATCATCAAGGCCCATAATATGTGGTCTTCCATTGTGGGTTCGGGCCTTACCATCGGTTTTGGCGGATCGGTCGGAGCGGAGGCACCTATCGTGCTCACCGGTGCGGCCATCGGTTCCAACCTCGCCAAAGCGTTCCGGTTGGACCAAAAGACGATGATGCTTATGATTGGATGCGGTGCGGCCGGAGCCATCGGCGGTATCTTCAAAGCCCCGATAGCCGGTCTGGTCTTCACCCTGGAGGTGCTTATGATGGATCTGACCATGACCTCCGTTGCCCCGCTGCTCATCTCATCGGTCACAGCCACCGCTATCTCCTATATCCTCACGGGCATGGATCCGATGTTCCCCCTGGCTAGTGTGGAGGAGTTTGTGATCAATCGTATCCCGTGGTATCTCATCCTTGGTGCCGTTTGCGGATTGGTCAGCCTCTATTTTACACGCGGCATGAATAAACTGGAGCAGTGGATGAAGCATCATGTCACCTCTATCGGGCTCAAACTGCTGGTTGGTGGTGCCACCCTGAGTATCCTCATTTTCCTTTTTCCGCCTCTTTACGGTGAAGGATACGATGTCATTCATCAATTGATCAACGGCAATAGTCTCGGTGCGTTGGAGAATAGTCCGTTCCAGAAATACCTGGTGCCGACGGAGTTCTATACGGGCCTCTCCACACTCAATACGCAACTCATTATACTCGCCTATTTCATTGCCGTCATCCTCTTTAAGATCGTGGCATCCGTAGCTACCAATGGTGGCGGCGGCGTTGGAGGTATCTTCGCTCCCTCGCTCTTTATGGGTGCGTTGGTGGGATTTGTTACGGCCCGTATCATGAATCTGAGCGGACTGATGGTGCCGGAGGCGAATTTCGCCCTTGTTGGTATGGCGGGCCTGATGTCCGGCGTCATGCATGCGCCCTTAACCGGAATCTTCCTCATTGCCGAACTGACAGGCGGATACCACCTCTTCATGCCGCTTATGATCGTGAGTGTCATTTCGTATCTGATGATCATGCTCTTCGAGCCTCACTCGCTCTACGCGATGCGTTTGGCGCAGAAAGGCGAATTGCTCACCCATAATAAGGACCGTAACGTGCTCACACTGCTTAAGATGGACAGTGTGCTCGAGACTGATTTTATCACGATCTTCCCCGAGATGACACTCGGAGAATTGGTTAAGGTCATCAGTGAAAGTAAACGGAATATCTTCCCCGTCATCGACCATGAAGGGCATCTCAAAGGTATCTTGCTGTTGGATGAAGTACGTAATATCATGTTCCAACCGCGCTTGTATAAACGCTTCACGGTCGGACAACTTATGACATCCCCGGCTGCCATTCTGCGTTTTGATCTGCCGATGGAGAAAGTGATGGAGACGTTTGAAGATACCGGCGCATGGAATCTGCCCGTAGTGGATGCCGAACGGCGATACCTCGGATTTGTGTCCAAATCCAAGATTTTCAACTCCTATCGCCACGTCCTCGTGCACTTCAGCGAGGAGTGATTTTTCTTACCGATGCTATAAAAAACAAAGAAGGATGTCTCCCGACATCCCAATCTTTTTACTTAACCTTAAATCTAATACCATGAAAAACACGATGCAAAGGTACTGCTTTTAGGTCATATGACCAAATATTTTTCAAAAAAAATGCGTAAAATTTAAAAACTGCAAATCACGGTTTGCAAAATGGAACATTCTTTTATTATTCCAATAGATCCGGCCGTCTCTCCTGTGTATGCGCCAAGGATTGTTCATACATCCATTCTTCGATCTTAGCTTGGTGTCCGGAGAGCAATATATCCGGCACTTTCCATCCTTTATAGTCCGCAGGACGGGTATAGACACCCGCTTCCAACAATCCATCCTGGAACGAGTCGTTCAAGGCGCTCTCCACATCTCCCAACGCACCGGGTAACAGCCGCACGATGGCATCCGTCATCATTGCTGCCGGCATCTCTCCGCCGGTAAGAACAAAGTCGCCGATGGAGTACTCTTTGGTGATCAGATGATCGCGTACGCGCTGATCCACGCCTTTATAATGGCCGCAAAGGATGATGATGTTTTCCTTAAGCGACAAACTGTTAGCCGCTTTCTGGTCAAATCGTTCGCCGTCCGGAGCGGTGAAGATGATCTCGTCGTAATTCCGTTCGGACTTTAGATGCGTGATCAAGCGGTCGATGGGTTCGACCTGCAGCACCATGCCGGCTCCGAATCCAAAAGCATAGTCATCCACCTTGCGGTGCTTATCCAGCGTCCAGTCACGTAAGTTATGCACGTAGATCTCGCAAAGACCTTTGTTCTTAGCACGCTGGATGATGGAGTGGTTCAACGGCGACTCCAACAATTCCGGGCAACATGTAATAATATCGATTCGCATAAATCTAAAATCTTCAATCTAAAATAGTCAGGGCACCGGATCATATCCGCTTCCGCCCCAGGGGTGACACCGGCATATCCGTTTGATACCTAACCAACCGCCTTTGAAAATCCCGTATTTGAGTACGGCTTCCACCATATACTGACTGCAGGTCGGTGTATACCGGCAGGAAGGCGGAGTCAACGGAGATATAAAGGCCCGATAGAAATAAACCGGCAGTAAAAACGCTTTACGCACGATTATTTTCCATGTATTTTGGTCAGTGCTTTGCATATAGCTTTCTCAATGACGGCGAATGGTTGTTCCTCTTTATCCATGTAATTGAAAGCGATGAGGTAATGCTTCTCCCCCGATAGGTCTTGATGCAGCCGGTATGCTTCCCGCATAAGACGCCGCAGGTGATTGCGTTTCACTGCCCGTTTAAAAAGCGATTTGGGTGCCCAAACGAGCACCTGTGTCTCTTCTTGCGTCGGCATATAGCTTACCCGCATCGGCCAAGCTGTGAAGCGCTTCCCTTCTTTGTACAGTTGCGTGATGCGTTCCTGTCCGCAGAGTCTGCTATGTTTAGGGAATGTATTAGGCATGCTTCTCCAGATAATCCGCAATAGCCATCGGCAGCGAAGCGAACTCCTTGCCTTGTCCGGCTTCGATATCTACGCGGAAACCCGCTTCGTCCAATGCGCGGATGGTACCTTCACCGAAAGCGGCAATCAGGGTCTTACCTTGTTTCCATTCCGGGAAATTCTCTTTCAATGAGGTTACGCCCGCCGGAGTGAAGAGTGCAATCAGATCGTAGTCAAACGGCATCTCCTTCGGCCACGGGGTGCTGACGGTGCGGTACATGATCGCCGGCATCACTTCGATGCCGTTGGTGGCGAACATATTCAGTTGATCCTGGTTATGGATATCCGAGAGCACCATCAGGTATTTCTCCGTCGGACGGCGACGCATCGCGGGTAATACATCTTCGAAACGGTTACCCGTCTCCGGGAAGAAGACCTTCCGCTTGCGGTAATTGATGAATTTCTGCAGATACAGACCTACCGACTCCGAGTTGCAGTAATAGTGCATCGAATCCGGCACATTGAGTCGCATCTCTTCGCACAAACGGAAATAATGCTCAGCCCCCAAGCGGGAGTTGAGAATAACCGCTGTATAATCCAGCGGATTGATATGCTGCTGCCGGAATTCGCGCGCGGTCAGACCTTCAATGTGAATGAACTGATAGAAATCACATTGAACCCCAAACTGCTCCTCCAAACGGGAGTAGGGATTATGCGCCGTTTCCGGGCGAGGTTGTGAAAAAAGAATCTTTTGTATCATATCAAAGGAATCATTATCGAAGATAAATAGAAGAGTATGCCCAGCGGCAATACTTCCAATGTAGCAATATAGAGGACGATATACAGGATCGCTATCGGCCTGCGTAAATAATTACGGACAACGCGGTAGGTCCACATCAGCACAAAGAGCGCCGTCACTGTACCCAGCACCCAGTATCCGATGGTCGGATTACCCAAACGCAGCACCACCATTAGACCGGGGAAGAGCAGGCAGCACGCCAAAGTCGATATGTCGCTGTATTGCTCGTAGGCAGGCATGAACCGGCGGCTGATCTGAAAGGTATAATCCACGATACCGTTGCAGATCATCTTACCGATCAGCACCGCAATCGTCAGTCCGCATACGGTCGCAAAAACGGTAAACGAACCATGCTCTGCGGTACATAGGCATGCACAGATTCCCAAGGCGAGCGTGCCGATACGGAAGAGCGTAATCAGGGTTTGACCGAAGAAATTGGTAGGGGCACTCTTATACGTGCGCTCGTTCTGCGCCATCAGCGAAGAGTGTGCCTGGGTGATTACACCGGGTTGCATGAACTCTGCATAGATGGCACATAAAAAAAGTGCCATCATCGTCCATCCGCTCCAGACGGAATAGAATGGAGATACGATATGTGTTATTCCGCTTCCCATAAATAGAGTTTGTCACCTCGGCGAACCAACCGGTCCGTCTTGATGGCAAAGAACTGTCCTTTCTGTACGCGTTGCGTCAGTTGGCCTTTGTTATCATGCATGTCATGCGCCTTGCATTCCAGCACACCCGTTGTCTCACCGGTGATCAGGAGGTCTTGCCCTTCCTCAATGGCATCCACGGCTTCCACCACAAACTCCGCCACACTCAGGTTTTTGAAGAAATTGGTACATTTCGCCGCATACACTTTCTTGCGTGTGGCTTTATTGCCGTACGAATGCGTCCATTCACCCAGTTTCTGTCCTTGGTAATATCCATCCCAGAACCCGCGGTTGAAAACCCGACTGAGGCGTTCATTCCAATCGGCGATCTTCGGTTCAATAATCGCATCGTCGGCATATTCGCCGCGTTGCCAAGCCTCAACGGCCTCTTTGTAACACGTAACAACCGTAGCGACATACTCTGCGCCGCGGGCACGACCCTCGATCTTGAGCACCCGCACACCGGCATCCAGCATCTTATTGAGGAAATGAATGGTCTTCAGGTCCTTGGGGCTCATGATATACTGGTTATCGATGTCCAGTTCGAGATCCGAACTCTTGTCCTTGACCGTATAACCGCGGCGGCAAACCTGCACGCAGGCTCCTCTGTTGGCGCTCAGGCCGTAGTTATTCAAACTCAGGTAGCATTTTCCGCTCACGGCCATGCACAGAGCGCCGTGGCAGAACATCTCAATACGGATGGGTTGTCCGCTGCGGCCGCAAATATGTTGTTCCTGAATATCGCGGTAAATAGACGCCACCTGCTCCATGTTCAGTTCCCGTGCCAGCACCACCACGTCTGCAAACTGCGCGTAGAACTTCAGCGCCTCCGTATTGGCGATATTCAGTTGGGTGGACAGGTGCACTTCCTGACCGATGCTATTGGCATACTGCATCACCGCGATATCGCTGGCAATGACGGCATCCACCCCTACGGCATGCGCCTTGTCCACGATCTGACGCATCAGCGGCAGGTCCTCGGGATACATGACCGTGTTCACCGTCAGGTAGGTCTTCACACCCGCTTCGCGACAAGTAGCCACAATGGTGGCCATGTCGTCCGTGGTGAAGTTCACCGAACTGCGGGCACGCATATTCAGATGCTCGATACCGAAATAGACACTGGTAGCCCCGGCTTGTATCGCCGCAGCCAAACTCTCCCAGCATCCTACCGGAGCCATGATCTCTATACACTCACCACTCGCCATTAACCTTTCGCCTTTATTAGCCATTCTGCTATCTGTACAGCATTAAGGGCTGCGCCTTTGCGGATCTGGTCACTTACGCACCAGAAACTCAATCCGTTCTCATCGCTCAGATCCTTGCGGATACGGCCGATGAAGACTTCATCTTTACCGCTTAAGAAGAGCGGCATCGGGTATATCTTGTTTTCCGGTTCGTCCATCAGCACGCATCCATTGGCATTCGCAAACGCCTCTTTGGCCTGCTCCACACTCACCGGTTCTTCCGTTTCAATCCAGATACTCTCGCTGTGTGCACGTAGCGATGGTACCCGCACACAGGTTGCACTCACTTTCACATCCGAGTGCATGATCTTACGCGTCTCATGATACATCTTCATCTCCTCTTTCGTGTATCCGTTATCGGTGAACACATCGATATGCGGGATGAGGTTGTAAGCCAATTGGTACGCGAACTTATTGACCGTCACTTCTTCGCCGTTCAGCACTTGACGGTACTGGTTCTCGAGTTCTTTCATCGCCTGCGCCCCGGCACCCGAAGCCGCTTGGTAAGTGGCTACATGCACGCGCTTGATATGACTCAAGCGTTCAATGGCCTGCAGCGCTACCACCATCTGGATGGTCGTGCAGTTGGGGTTGGCAATGATATTTTGCGGCCGGTTCAAGGCATCCGCCGCATTCACCTCTGGTACGACCAAAGGCACATCGTCTTCCATGCGGAAGGCCGATGAGTTATCGATCATGATTGCACCGAAGCGGGTGATATCCTCCGCATACGCACGGGACACACCCGCGCCCGCGGAGACAAAAGCAATATCGACGCCCTTGAAAGCGTCGTTGTGTTCCAGCAGTTGTACTTCGTACTTCCTGCCCTTGAATTCATACGTCGTGCCGGCACTTCGCTCCGAACCGAATAACCGTAGTTCGGAGACCGGGAATTGCCGCTGTGCAAGCACAGCTAGCAACTCCTGTCCGACGGCGCCTGAAGCGCCTACGATAGCTATAATCATATTAAGCTAAAGCAACTACAAGCTCAGCCTCGTCTTCGTTGAAAGTAACTTTACCCTCGCGAGCCAACCATCCGAGTGCCAGATAGAGCTCCTCGTTTTTCAGCTTGGTAGCTTTCTTCAGTGCCTTCAATCCTTGAGCACCATTCTGCAGTGCGCCCCAAATGAGGCCTGCATTAAAACCAATTTTCTCAATCATAATACCTTAAAATTTATTGTGACTAATAGGACACTTTTAAGGGGTGTCCGTCCCTATTCTTCTTCCCATTTCTTGAAGACCAGGCATGCGTTGTGACCTCCGAAACCGAAGGTGTTGCTCAACGCATAGCGGATACTCCGTTTTTGGGCTTTGTCAAACGTAAAGTTGATACGGTAGTCAATCTCTTCATCCACGTCCTCCGGATCATGATTGATGGTCGGCGGGATGATACCGTCCTTGAGTGCCATGATACACGTCAGTGCTTCTACGGCTCCCGTGGCACCGATCAGATGACCTGTCATCGACTTGGTCGAGTCCAGGTTCATCTCATATACGTGCTCCCCGAAGACCCGCATGATCGCTTTTAACTCCGTCACGTCACCCAGCGGGGTGGACGTACCGTGCGTATTGATGAAATCGACCTGCTCGGGTTGCAGTCCCGCATCCTTGAGTGCCAGCCGCATCACCCGTTCCGCACCTTTTCCTTCCGGATCCGGAGCGGTCATGTGATAGGCGTCCGAAGTCATTCCTTTGCCGATGATCTCAGCGTAGATCTTCGCACCGCGCGCCTTGGCATGTTCGTACTCCTCCATGATCAGACAAGCGGCTCCTTCGCTCAGCACAAACCCGTCCCGACTCTTGGAGAACGGACGACTGGCCGTAGCCGGCGAGTCATTGCGGGTAGAGAGTGCATGCAGGCTGTTGAAACCGCCGATACCCGTATAAGTCACATCCGCATCCGCACCGCCTGTCAGCAGTACATCTGCATGACCCAGACGGATCTGGTCAAAAGCGGAACCTACGGCGTGCGAGGAAGAGGAACAGGCGGTGCTTACCGAAAAACTCGGACCGCCCAATCCGTAACGGATAGAGATCAATCCGGCAGCGATGCTGGGGATTGCTTTCGGAATCATGAAGGGGTTAAAACGAGGCACACCGTCGCCTTTGGCAAAATCGATGATCTCTTCTTCGGTGGACTGCAAACCACCCATTCCGCTACCCCATATCACACCTACGCGACTGCGGTCTTCTTTCTCCAGATCCAGACCGCTGTCCCGCAATGCCTCATCGGCTACACAAACCGAGAACTGGGCATAGCGATCCATCTTACGGGCCTCTTTGCGATCGATGACGGCTGTTGGCTCAAACCCCTTTACCTCACCCGCAAACTGCGTCTTGAAATGCGTGGCGTCAAACGCCGTGATAGGCGCGATACCACTCTTGCCCGCTATTAATGCCTCCCATGTCTCCGGCGCGGAATTACCGACCGGAGTCAATGCTCCAAGACCTGTTATGACAACTCGTTTCAACTGCATTTTGTATATATCTATAGATAAAAAGCATACGAGTTTACAGTCTGCCCGTAAACTCGTAAACCATCTGTGGAAGCAAATTACTTCGTTGCGTTCTCCACATAGGCGATAGCCTCACCTACGGTAGCAATCTTTTGTGCATCCTCATCTGGAATCGAGATACCGAACTCCTTCTCAAACTCCATGATCATCTCTACGGTGTCCAACGAATCAGCACCCAGATCGGTTTGGAAGTTAGCGTCGTTAGTTACTTGAGACTCCTCTACACCAAGCTTATCAACGATGATTGCTTTCACTTTTGCATCAATTTCTGCCATAATACTAAAACTTTAAAGTTAATATTTATGTGTGTTTTATTAAAATTCTTGCCTCTATAATTAAAAAGCGCAAGGCTTTCTTTTTCTCAAGCACAAGTGCTTCATCGGAAAAAGCGTGCAAAGTTACTGCTTTTTTCTGGAATATGCAAATTTTTTTGTTTTATTTTTCGTTTTTGTCACCTAAATGTAGCACAATTCGTCCCAAATAGGTGCCGCTCTTGCTCATTTGGCATGCCGGAATGGAATCGCCGTCCAGGTTCGCCACGCGCAGATGATCGTATAGTTGATGCGTATGTCCGCCGATCACCACATCGATGCCGCGGGTGCGGGCAATAAGGGCCGTATCGCATACATCTTCCGGTGCTTTGCCGTAGGTTCCCATGTGGCTCAAACATACCACGATGTCGCATCCTTGAGCCCGTAAGGTATCCGCCATTGCTTGTGCAATCGGGTAGGGATCCTGGAATTGCAAGGGCAAGAAATTCTTATCCGAGATCAAGCCCTTCGGGTCGCATCCCAAACCGAAGATACCGATCTTCCATCCGCCTTTATGCACAATCGTAAACGGTTTGACCACCTCTTCGAGCACCGTTCCCTCTACCGCGTAGTTCGCACACACAATCGGGAAAGAAGCCGTCTTCAGCACGGCTGCCAAGGTATCGAGACCGTTATCAAACTCATGGTTGCCCAAGGTGGCCGCATCGTATCCCATGCGGTTCATCGCTTCCAGTTCTACGCGTCCGTGGTAGAAATTGAAATACGGCGTACCCTGACAGAAATCACCGCCATCTACCAATAGCAGGTGCTTGTCCGCCTTGCGCTGCTCCCGGATCAGACCCATACGACGGGCATAACCGCCCTGACCGTTGGACTTGGGCTCCACCTGCGAGTGCGTGTCATTGGTATGCAGAATCGTCAGATGATCCTGCGGCGTACAAGCCGCACAGAGGATCATAGATAATAGATAATAGATGATAGATGCTTTTTTCATGGTACGTATGGTTAGAATCGTTTATCGATTTCTTCGTTGGTAAGCAGAGTCATAATCGTTTTGCCGTCTGCTGTGCGGCCGTATTGCGGCAGTTGCGTCAGTCGCCGAACCAGGTCCCGCATCTCGTCTTCGCTCAGCGCTTTTCCGTACGGGATGGCCGCACTCTGCGCCAGACTCATAGCGATCTGTTCCCGCCATTCGGTTTGCGTATCCGCTCCCCGTTCCCTTACACGCCGTACGATATCCTGCAAAGTGGGGATCACCGCGCCGTTCGTTAACTGCGCCGGGATGGCCTGTATCGAATAGCTGGTAGGACTGAACTGTGCCATGTCAAATCCGATCGCATGCAGGTCCTGCAGTATCGTCTGTACGAGCACCATCTCGTCTTGCGTCAGTTCCATCACTTCCGGGAAAAGCAACTGCTGCATCGCCCCTTGGGCGTGCTGTAACTGCTCGAGGAACTGCGCATACAGTACTGCCACATGTGCGCGGTGCTGATGGATGAGCATCAGTCCGTTCGCGCTCGGCAGTAGGATATATTTTCCCCCGTACTGTCCTATTGGACAGGAATCGATATCCGGCATCTCCGGCTCCTGAGAGATCGGGATCTCGAGTTCCGGTTGTGTCGGTTCATACAGCGATTCCCAGTTCTTCGGCGCCCTGTCCGGATAGATAGCACCTCGCGTGTGGAAGGGGTTATAGGTCGGATCAACCGTCACTTGCGGCCGTTGGATCGTCTGACCGGATGGAACCGGGATATCAATCGAACCTCTTGTGTCAAAATCAATCTGGGGTGCCAGCGTGAACTTACCCAACGCTTCCCGTACAGAGGCCATCAGGATCTGGAAGATCATCTGCTCGTCGGCGAACTTGATCTCCGTCTTCGTGGGGTGAATATTGACATCAATCGCCTCGGGGTTGATATCAAAATAGATGAAGAAAGAGGGCTGGTAGTCGCTGGTCAGCATACCCGAATAGGCCGTTTGCACCGCCTTCGTGAAGTACGGATGACGCATGTAGCGGCCGTTGACAAAGAAGTACTGCTCTGATTTCTTGGTGGCATTCTCGGGTTTGACCACAAACCCGCGGATATTCACCAATTCCGTCTCCGTCTTGATCTCCACAAACGCCGAGGTGTAGCTGTTCTTCTTCGGATTGCCGAAGATCGCCTCGATCCGTTGTTTCTCCGATCCTACCGGCAGTTCCAGCAAGATCTCATCGTTGTGCACAAAGGTGAAGGCCACCTTCGGATAGACCAATGCGATATGGTAGAACTCCGTGAGCAGATTGCGTAACTCCGTCTGGTCGGTCTTTAGGAATTTGCGCCTTACCGGCACGTTGAAGAACAGGTTACTTACCTTGATGTTCGTCCCCACCGGACAGACGCACGGTTCTTGCCGTACTACATCCGATCCGTGAATCTCAATCACCGTACCCGTCTCGTCTTCCGCCCGGCGTGTGCACATCTCCACCTGCGCCACAGCGCATATACTGGCCAGTGCTTCGCCCCGGAAACCCATCGTGCGCAGGCTGAACAGGTCCTGCGCCTCGCGGATCTTACTCGTCGCATGCCGCTCAAAAGCCAGACGGGCATCCATCTCGCTCATGCCGATACCGTCATCGATCACCTGCAGCAGGGTCCGGCCGGCATCACGAACGATGATCTGCACGCGTTGAGCTCCCGCGTCCAGACTGTTCTCCACCAGCTCCTTCAGACACGATGCGGGACGTTGGATCACCTCCCCCGCCGCGATCTGATTGGCCACACTGTCCGGTAATAGATGAATGATATCCATGCTTTATCGCGCATGCACGCGCATTTAATCTAATAGGAAATAGAAGGCAAAGAGCAGCATCGCCAGCAGCGCAAGCCAGAAAGCCAACTTGGATTGTTTCTTCTTGCGCAACTCGGTCATGTTCTTCTCATGCTCCTCGCGAAAAGCCCCCCGACGAAGACGCGCAAGTCTTTTATCCTTGCGCGCCTCTTTATCCTCGTCGTAATAAATGGGGCGATAGTCCCACTCACGGGGTTTATTTACTTTCGGAAATAAAACCGACATTATTTAACGATAGCCTGGAACTCAGCTTCCTCTGCGAATTTCGCAAATTCGATATCCTCAGCAGCACGTGCTTTGAGAGCAGCGTCTTGAGCGATAGCGGATTTGAGGTTTGCATATACGGCAGCCTTGTCGTTGGTGCGGGCACCAACCACAGCTTTCAGATAAGCGGTCGTAGCATTCGGCTCCTTCACGTTGTTCAGAGTCTTCGATGCGCCTGCATAGTCCTCGTTCAGGATCTGCTGAACAGCAGCGTTGTTGCTGGCGTTGTTGCCATATGCTTTCTTAGCAGCTGCATAGTCACCCTTCTGCGTGTAGAGGGTACCCAGTGCTGCGTTCAGATCACCCTTCGTGCCTGCAGCCTTACCCAGGTGATACTCAGCCTTAGCCAGGTCACCGTCAGCCATAGCTGCGATACCTGCGTTGTAGTTCACGTCCGGATCATTCGGCTGGATCTCCAGTGCCTTACCGTAGCAGCGGCGAGCCTCAGCGATGTTCTTCGCCTCGAAATAGAGCTCACCCATACCGTTCCATGCGCGGTAGTCATTGTAGAGCTCGGCAGCTTTCTGATAGAGCGCCATCTTCTCAGCCTTGTCGTTGGTCAGCGTAACAGCATAGAGCAACTCCTCAACGCTCAACTGAGCCGGGTCGTTCTTTGCCAATTCGCGGATCTCGTCATCGGATTTACCGATCAGGTCGGTGGTCAGGATGAGACGACTGCGACGCAGTGCCGGCAGGATCTCCTCAGCGATATTCTTGTAAACAGCGCTCAGGTTCTTGATCTGTGCCTCACGCTCCTCGGGATCGCTATACATAGAGAGCACGCGCAAAACCAATTCCTTATCCTGGATATTGCTGTTCTCCATTGCTTTCTGGAATCCTTCCCAGTCCTCAGCCGTGATGTTCGACTCAATAGCGTTATCTACTTTGTTCTTCTTCAAATCCTTCTTGAGGAAGTTAGCAGCTACTTTCTGACGGTTCTGAGCCAATTTCTCGTTCAGGTCCATACCACCATCCGGCGATGCGTAACCGGAAACCTCAATCTTATTAATCTCCTTGCGGTCAGCCTCTTTGGCATCCTTAATAGCTGCCTGCAAAGCCTTCATCTCCTCGCTCTTGGTTTCTTTGGCGCGAAGATCTGCGCTCTGGATGAGGAACTTGATATCAGCCTCGGTCAACTCCTGGATCACGCGTTGGAATTTGTCCGGCGTAGCAGCCAACTTGTTGTCCTCTGCCTTTGCCATCTCGTCGGTAACAACTACACCGTCTGCTACCTTCATGTCCGGAATCTCAATCACTTTCTTGCCAATGCGAGCCTCAAAGCGCAGATAGAGCTCCGACTTGCGCATCTCGGGAACGTAATTGAATGAGCAGTGCTGCGAATACTTACCACCCTCTTTGTAATTAACGGTCTTTCCGTTCTCTTTCGCCTTCTCACCTACGTAGGTAACAGACTCACCAACGGACTCTTGACCTTTGTACTTCAAAACCGGAGTAACAACCAGCACACCCTTCTTCGCAAATTTCTTTGCAGGGAAAGTACCGGTGATGTCTGCGTCAACTTTCTCACCTACCTTTTGCAGCGGGTTCGGGTTAACGGTGATTTGATCCGGATTCGGTAACGATTTGTTACACGATGCCAACAGTGCTACAGCAGCAATGAGGCTAAGAAATAAACCTTTCTTCATATTCTCAAAAAATATTGTTAATAAATAATATTTACAAAATTCGAGCGCAAAGTTACAACAAATATTGCATATATGCAAGTTTTTTTGCGATTTTTGTGCAAAAAGTCCTTTTTTTCTTGCATATGTGCGAAAAAAATAGTAATTTTGTGCCCGAAAATCGAAAATAATCAAAAATTAACCGATATGATTTTGGATAAACTGGAAAACGCCGATTGGTACTACGATAGCGTACCCGGTCTCAAGGAATTTATGCAATTCTACAATGACAATGATCTGGAGGAGCTCCCGGCTTGCAAGATCTACCTCGATGGCAAGGACCTTTTTGTGAATATTCTTGATTTCAAAGGCAAAGAGGAAGCCAAATGCCGCATGGAGGCACACCGCGACTACCTCGATATCCAGATTCCCCTGGGTGATGACGAGATCATGGGATGGAAAGCACAGGTGGACTGTCAGGAGATCTCGCAGGAGTACGACGAAGGCAAGGATGTGGAGTTCTATGCCGATAAGGCTACGGCACAGTTCGTAGTGCCCAAAGGCCATTTCGCGGTTTTCTTCCCCACCGATGCACACCAGCCAGGCATCGCTCCTGGCAAGGAGTACCGCAAACTCATCGTTAAAGCACGCGTAAATAATTAATCCTGCTATACCATGAAAGCAAAACACCTCAAGATCGTAGCGCACGATCCGTATCTGCAACCCTACGAAGGCGCCCTTCAGGCCCGCGCTGACTATGCGCATAATAAGGAATTGGAACTCACCGGAGGCAAACCCCTCGCCGAGTGGGCTACCGGTTACCTCTATTTCGGTCTGCATCATACCGATAAAGGATGGGTGCTCCGCGAATGGGCACCGAATGCTACCGCCATCTATATCAAGGGTGATATGAATAACTGGACCAAGGACGAAGCCTATCGTCTCCAGCCCGTCGGCAACGGCGTATGGGAAGCTATCCTGCCGGAGAAAGCCATGGCGCACGGCCAGATGTACAAGCTGCTCGTGGAGTGGAACGGCGGTTACGGCGAGCGTATCCCGTCCTATGTCCGCCGCGTGGTGCAGGATGAGCAGACCAAGATCTTCTCCGCCCAAGTTTGGAATGAACCCGAATACCAATGGAAACATCGAAATCACAAATCAACAATCACAAATAACAAATCGCGCGAAGCACTTTATATCTACGAGTGCCATATCGGTATGTCGTCGGAGGAGGAGAAAGTCAATTCGTACGAAGAGTTCCGTCGCGATGTGTTGCCGCGTATCGCCAAACTCGGTTATAACTGCATCCAGATCATGGCCATCCAGGAGCACCCGTACTACGGCTCGTTCGGATACCATGTATCGAATTTCTTCGCGGCTTCCAGCCGGTTCGGTACGCCTAATGAACTCAAAGCCCTCATCGACGATGCCCACGGCCGCGGCATCCATGTGATTATGGACCTGGTGCACAGCCATGCGGTGAAAAACGAACTTGAGGGACTGGGTAATTTCGACGGCACGGGTTATCAGTATTTCCATGACGGGTACCGTCGTGAGCACCCGGCTTGGGACAGCCTCTGCTTCAACTACGGCAAGAACGAAGTGCTGCATTTCCTGCTCTCGAACTGTAAGTTCTGGCTCGATGAATACGACTTCGACGGCTTCCGCTTCGACGGTGTGACCTCGATGATCTATCGCAGTCACGGTCTGGGCGAAGACTTCAACGGCTATCCTTCCTATTTCAACGGCAATGAAGACGGCGATGCCCTGATGTATCTTACGCTGGCCAACAAGGTCATTCACGAAGTGAAGAAAGATGCCATCACGATTGCCGAAGAGATGTCCGGCATGCCGGGTCTCGCATGTCCGATTGCCGACGGCGGTGTCGGATTCGACTATCGTCTGGCTATGGGTATCCCCGATTTCTGGATCAAGTATATCAAAGAGGTCAAAGATGAGGACTGGAAAGCCGGTCATATCCTCTATGAGATGACTAACCGCCGCGAGGATGAGAAGACCATCTCCTATGCCGAGAGTCATGATCAGGCGCTCGTGGGCGACAAGACCATCATCTTCCGTCTCGTGGATGCGGATATGTACTGGCATTTCGAGCACGGTCACTCCACCTATATGGTTGACCGCGGTATCGCACTGCATAAGATGATCCGCCTCGTCACGGCTTCCACCATCAATGGCGGCTACCTCACCTTCATGGGGAATGAGTTCGGTCATCCGGAATGGATCGATTTCCCGCGCGAGGGCAACGGATGGAGCTATAAGTACGCGCGCCGTCAGTGGAGCCTGGTCGATAACCCCGACTATTTCTTCGCGGACCTCAACCGCTTCGACGAGGCGATGATTCATCTCCTGAAGAAACATATCCTCACCGAGAAAGATGACTGGGGCAAACACCTGCCGTGGGTGATGAAATGGTGGGATAACGAGGGCGACCAAGTGGTGGCTTATTCGCGTGGTGATCTGCTGTTTATCTTCAACTGGAATGGCCAGAAATCCTTCACCGACTACGGCATGCTCGTGCCGGAAGGCAAGTACAAAGTGGTACTCAATACGGATGCCAAAGAGTTCGCCGGCTTCGGCCTCAGCGATGACTCCGTAGAGCATTTCACCGAGCATGATGAGCTCTATGCAAAAGACGGCAAGGGTTGGCTCAAGATGTATCTCCCTGCACGCAGTGCAGTCGTTTTAAAACGTTCGTAATATGAAAAGAATATTCATTAATCATTATTCATTATTCATTCTATTGGCAGCTATGCTGATCGTCGGCTGCGCCAAAAAACCAGTTGACCAGAAGACCAGTGAACCAGAGGACCAGTCAGCTTACATCGATATCACGGGTCTCACTCCGACAGGCGAAGAACTGTCGCTCAGTTCCCTTGTCGGACAAACCGACTATGTGCTCATCGATTTCTGGGCTTCGTGGTGCGGTCCCTGCCGTCGTTTTGTGCCGGTGCTCAAGGAGATCTATGCATCGCAACCTGCTGGTCATCTGCAGATCCTCTCATGCTCCGTGGATCAGGATATCATGGCCTGGCAGGTGGCGTTGAGTGAGGAGCAGATGCCTTGGCCGCAGATGCGCGAAGATGCCGATCATATGTGTTCCGACAAGTACGGCGTGCAGTTCATCCCGCATACCGTGCTCATCGATCGCGAAGGCCATATCGTGGCGGTCAATCCTGAAGAACCCGACCTCGAGCAAATCCTCTTCGGAGAATAAATAAAAAACACAAGTTTTTCAATGTGCAAACGGCGAAAGAATAAACCATCTACCAGCTACCAGTTCAATATATAAAACTCACCCACACGCGTGTGTGAGATATAACAAAACAACTGGTAGCTGGTAGGCGGCAGTAATTGTACCGCCGAAGGCGACAATCCGGAAAGAGACCGGACGTAGATGTCCGTAATGCGAACGAGATGCGAATGAGAGACAGTAAAAAATGAAAGCAGAATTGATCATACCGATAGAGAGTCTGAAGGGGAAACTCCGTAAGGACGGGTATTATTTTCGGATGTACCGCGGTCAGCAGATCGTACAGAGATGTCCGACAAAATGGGAAGATACTCCGGCAGAAAGCTTATGACCAAGCCCTCGCCAACGGCTAACGGAATGGCCGAAACAAAAAAGCCGCATCTCAGTGCGGTTTTTTGTTCCCTTTAAACGAAATATCGCTTACCCTACCTGGCAGCCGTTCTTCACGGGTGCGGAGACGGTGGTGACTACGAGTTTGCCGTCTGCATCTACGGCCGAGAGGATCATACCCTGGCTCTCGATGCCCATCATCTTACGCGGCGGGAAATTGGCGATGAAGAGCACTTGTTTGCCCACCAGCACCGACGGATCGGGATAACTCTGTGCGATACCGCTCAAGATCGTGCGGCCGCCCATGCCGTCATCCAGCTTGAACTGCAGCAGACGGTCGGATTTCTTGACGTTCGTGCACTCCAGCACGGTAGCGACACGGATGTCATTCTTCTCGAATTCATCGAAAGAATTCGGCTCTTTGACGGGTTCCGGACGCCAGTTCTTGAGCATCTCTGCCTGTGCGGCTGCTTCGTTCTCTTTCTTGATGCGCTCCAGACGGTCGAGTTGTGCCTGGATAGCACTGTCTTCGATCTTCTCAAAGAGCAGGCTGATCTCGCCCGATGCCTGTCCTTCACGCAGCATGTCGATACGACCCAGATCTTCCCATCCGAAGGTCTTGTCGAGCTGCAGCATCGCCCGTAATTTATCCGATGAGAACGGAAGGAACGGCTCAAAAGCAATCGCCAGATTAGCCGCGATCTGCAGCGCCAGATGCAGCACGGTAGCCGTGCGCTCCATGTCGGTCTTGGCGAGTTTCCAGGGCTCGGTATCCGCCAGGTACTTATTGCCGATACGGGCGAGGTTCATCGCCTCTTTGAGTGCATCGCGGAAGCGGAAGGATTCGAGCAAGCTCTCAATTTGTGATTTGTAATTTGTGATTTGTGATATGACTTCTTTGTCATAGTCGGTGAGCGCGCCGCATGCGGGTACGCGTCCTTCGAAATACTTGCTCGTGAGCACGAGTGCACGGTTGACAAAATTACCGTAGATAGCGACCAACTCATTGTTGTTTCTTGCCTGGAAATCCGCCCAGGTGAAGTCATTGTCTTTGGTCTCCGGTGCATTGGCGGTGAGCACATAGCGCAGCACGTCCTGTTTGCCCGGGAAATCATCCAGGTACTCATTGAGCCATACCGCCCAGTTGCGGCTCGTGGAGATCTTATCGCCCTCGAGGTTGAGGAACTCATTGCTCGGCACATTATCCGGCAGGTTATAGCCCTGCGCCTTGAGCATCACCGGGAAGACGATGCAGTGGAAGACGATGTTATCTTTTCCGATGAAATGGATCATTCTTGTATCTTCCTGCTTCCACCATTTCTCCCAGTTACCGTATTTCTCGGGCTCTTTCTCGCAGATCTCGATCGTATTGGAGATATAGCCGATCGGGGCATCGAACCATACATAGAGCACCTTGCCTTCCGCACCCTCTACCGGCACGGGGATACCCCAATCCAGGTCACGCGTCACGGCACGCGGTTTGAGACCGCCGTCGAGCCAGCTCTTGCACTGTCCGTACACATTCGAGCGCCATTCCTTATGGTTATTCAGGATCCAGTCCTCCAGCCAGCGCTGATATTGATCCAGCGGCAGATACCAGTGTTTGGTCTCTTTCTTGGCCAGCGCATTCCCGGTCTCGGCATTGTAGGGATTGATCAGTTCATCCGGCGAGAGGGTAGCACCGCATTTCTCGCATTGGTCGCCATAGGCGCCCATCGAATGACAACGCGGACATTCGCCGCGGATATTACGGTCGGTCAGGAAATGACCCGTCTCGGGATCGTAGAACTGTTCGCTCGTCTCTTCCACGAACTGCCCCGCATCGTACATCTTGCGGAAATAGTCGGCTGCAAACTTATGATGAATCGCCGAGGTGGTGCGGGAGTAGATATCGAACGATACGCCGAAGTCCGCAAACGAACGTTTGATCAATTCATGATAGCGGTCGACCACCTGCTGGGTGGTGATGCCCTCCTTACGGGCGCGGATAGTGACGGGAACGCCGTGCTCATCCGATCCGCAGACAAAGAGCACTTCCTGTCCTTTCAGACGCAGATAGCGGGCATAGATGTCCGCGGGAACATACACTCCGGCGAGGTGTCCGATATGCACGGGACCGTTCGCATACGGGAGTGCTGCTGTGATTAATGTGCGATTAAATGCCATATTTTGTGTATTTTTTTATACGAAATGTAAAAAAAACGTTAATTTATTTGCGTATGTCAAAAAAAAACACTACTTTTGCAGCCGCTTAGCTTGAGCTAAGGCTTGCATGATTCGCGATGACATCGCTCAGTGATGCTCCGCCTTGCTCTACGCTTTTCGGTCGGACTATCGCTTTACTAGCAGTCCTCCCGAGGATTTTTAAGACCACTGCAAACGAAATCGGGTGCAAAGGTACAACAAAAAAATGAAAAATACAAATTATTCGGTGAAAAAACGTCATTTCGGTTGGGTTTTGTTACTTGCAGTGCTGCTGAGCGGTTCGGCAAGCGCCCATGTGAATCATTATATCGGAGCTTATGCGCAGGCCGGTGAGTGGTCGATGCTCCCGTCTCAGAGTGCCTATTCCGCCAGTTTGGGCGGAGCCGGCGGTGTGGGTTTCTTGTATGAGCTGCAGGCCGGTAAGAAATACGGTACCACCCGTTTTCTCTTCGATGCCGGAGTGGGTGCTATCGGCGGTTTGACGGCATATAGCCAGAGCAGCAATATGACCGCTGTACTGAAGGATCAGGTGGATCTGCAGCGCGTGCCGTTCGATTATTACTACGAGCTCAAGGACCGTAAGGACCGCTATAATGACATCGCGGTGCAGGTGCCGGTGCTCTTCGGTATGCAATACAAGCGCTTCTATTTCCTGGCCGGTGTGAAGGTCTATGCACATATGTGGACGCAGGCCAAATATTCGACCAAGCTCAATACTTTCGGCCGCTACGAGCAGTACGTGGACGATATGCGGAATATGCCGGACTACCAGTTCTTCAACGGTATCACCAAGCGCGGAAGCGTGAATACGTCGCTCAACCTCGATATGGATGCCAGTTTCGAGATCGGCGGACGTATCGGTACGTTGATCTATTCTACGGGTTACGATGTGCCCAAACGCACGATCGAGTACCGTCTGGCGGCTTTTGTGGACTATGGTCTACTGGATCTGCATACCAAGGGTACCAAACAGGCGCTGCATGTAACCCGAGGATATGATGTCAATCCCGCTTCGCCGAACTATGTCTATCAATCGAAATCGATGGTCAATAATCTGAAGATGAATGATATCATGTCCACCGAGAAGTTTGCCGGCAAGGTGCAGAACCTGATGGTGGGCATCAAGTTCACGATCTTATTCCAGTTGCCGGAGGAAGGCAGATGCGTCATCTGCCGCGATGCCTATACCCGCTCAGCTAGCCGGGGCGGTGGTAGAAAAGGAATGCAGTACGAGGAATAGCTCGTCGGCCGTCACTTCCCGGATCTCTCCTGCGCGGGTGATAGAGATCATACCCGTCTCTTCGGACACTACGATACACGTGGTGTCCGTTTTTTCGGTAATACCGAGCGCGGCGCGGTGACGCAAACCGTAATGCTGCGGGATGGTCTGATCCTTGCTCACCGGCAGGATACAGGCCGCGGCGATCATACGGCCGCTACGGATCAGCAGCGCGCCGTCATGGAGCGGCGTATTCTTGAAGAAGATATTCTCGATCAATCGGGCAGACACGATGGCATCCAGGCGCTCACCCGTATCCGCAATCTCTTTGAGATTGGTTTCCCCCGCCAGCACGATCAGCGCACCCGTCTTGGTGCTCGCCATATGGCGGCAAGCCTGGGTGATCTCCAGGATCTGCTGGCGCGCAGCCGGGTCCTCTATGTCGCGGCGACGGAAGAGTTGCCAGGATAAGAATCGCGAACCGATACGGTTGAATCCCATACGGATCTCCTCCTGGAAGATGACGATCAGCGCAATCGCACCCACGGATATGATGCGGTCGAAGAGCGCACCGGTCAATTCCAACTGGAAGATGAAACTAACCAGGAACCATACGATCAAAAATGCCAGTATACCCCAGAAAAGACTCGAGGCACCCGTGCGGCGCAGCAGGCGATAGGTCTCGTATAGGATACCCGCCACCAGCAGGATATCAATCAAATCTTTGAATCCGAATGAGAGAGCAAGGAAATGCATAGGAAATTGAGAATTGAGAATTGAGAATTGAGAATTGAAAATTGAAAATTGAAAAGTTATTTTATTTTAGACCAGAGGGTAATTATATTATAAGTATCGCGCACATCGTGCGTGCGTAAGATGGTTGCACCGTGCTCGAGGGCGTACAGATGGAGCGCCTGAGTCGGAATGAGACATTCGTCCGGGGTTAGTCCCAAGGGTTTGTAGAGCATCGATTTACGGCTTACTCCGACTAAGATGTCGCGGTTGTAGGCACGAAGGGAGTCTATTTTACGCAAACAAGCGTAGTCGGCATCCACTCCGCCGCAGAAACCGAATCCCGGATCGAGGATCCAGTTGGCGGTGGGGTACTCGTCGAGAATCGCAAGACGCGAATAGTCGCCCGAGAAGGTGAAGATATACGGTGCGTTGTATCGCGCAACGAGATCGTACATGGTTTCCGAACCGCCGGAGATATCGTTGATGATAAGTTCGCCGAATAGCTCCAAGGCGCGTTGTGCGACAGAGGGTCGGAAGGTGTCGATCGAGAGAGTTGCGGAGGGACACGCCAAACGAATTGCCTCGAGCGAAGGAGCTAATCTTCTCCATTCCTCTTCTTCGGAAACGGGGGTACTGTTCGGACGCGTGGAGCATGCTCCGATATCGAGTATCGAGGCTCCGTCCGAAAGGGCTTGTTTCGCCCACAAAACGATGCGTTCGGAATCAATCTGATCATCCGAAGTCATCAACCGTGATCCGGCGTAAAAACTGTCCGGCGTCACGTTCCCGATGGCCATAATTTGCACTTTCACGCTGCAAAGGTAGTAAAAAATGACGAAATATGCAAAAAAATCGAACAAAAAGTACCAAAAATTTGCATATATGCGAAAAAAGTTGTACTTTTGCAGGCTGAAATGTGTTAATTTGCATTTTTGTGTCACGGAATTGGAAATAATAATACATAATATATAGTTATGAAGATTGTAGTAAAGTATCTGTTTATTGCAGTGGTGGCAGTAGCTGCTGTGTCGTGTAACAAGCGCGAGCTGAATACTCGTGTTAGTAACACTACCGGTTGGAATTATTTCGATCGTAAGACTACGAATTTCCAGGCGAATGAAGGTGTGGGTAATGTCAATCCGGTAGGTATGGTGCCTATCCAGGGTGGTACGTTCACCGTAGGTGAGAAGGATGAGTTCATAACCGCTCCGCGTAATAATGAGACGCGTAGCCTCACCGTCAGCTCGTTCTATATGGATAAATACGAGGTGACGAACCTGAACTGGAATGAGTACCTCCACTGGTTGGAGTTCGTCTTCGGTGCAGTAGCTCCGGAGTTGGTAGACCAGGCACGTCCGGACCACAAGGTTTGGCGCGAGGACTTGGCATACAACGATCCGTACGAGGATAACTACTTCGAGCACCCGGCTTTCTCCTTCTATCCGGTTGTAGGTGTGACCTGGGAGCAGGCGATGGCTTTCTGCCAATGGCGTACCGACCGTGTGAACGAGATGGCGCTGATCAATGCCGGCGCGATCGTTATTCCTGCGTTCGCTGACTTGCAGCCGACCGATGACGAGGCATACAAGGATGAGTGGGAGCAGCAGACGGGATACGAGATGTCCTCGTTTGAGCAGCCCAGTCCGGAGGATCCGGAGCAGACCGTGACGATGTACCGTCCGAGCTACGAGTGGATCCGCGATAAGTTCGTCTTCAACACGGAGAAATACCTCATGGATGCTTCGTATGTGCCGGAGTACGGCCGTCATCCGAAGCGTGACAGCTACGGCGTGGAGCGCAAGGCTACCATCGCTGACGGTATCTTCGTAACCGGTTATCGTCTGCCGACCGAGACCGAGTGGGAGTTTGCCGCTTATGCACCCGTGGCGGGTGAAGATGGTCTGACTGTAGAGGGTAAGATTTATCCTTGGTCAGGTTATCACCCGCGCGATATGAGCAAGAAGAACCTGGGTCAGATGCAGGCTAACTTCGTTCGCGGTCGCGGCGACATGATGGGTGTGAGCGGTGCGCTCAACGATCGTCATGTCATCACCGCTCCGGTGGATGCATTCGCTCCGAACGATTTCGGTCTGTATAACATGGCCGGCAACGTGAACGAGTGGGTGATGGATGTATACCGCGAGACCACCTTCCAGGATGCTATCGAGTATAACTCCTACCGCGGTAATATCTACAGCCGTCCGGTGCTGGATGAGAACGGTAAGTTCCAGATGGATTCCGTAGGTTGCATCAAGATCACCTATGGTAAAGAGGATGATAAGCGTGACGTGCTCGACGGTGACTTCGCCAGTCTCATCGATACCGACTATCCGCTGGATACTGTCGGTGTAGAGAACTTGACGGAGGTGAAGACCGATCCGACCGACATCCTGGCTCCGAAGGTAACCAAGAGGAGCCGCGTGTACAAGGGTGGTTCGTGGGCTGACCGCATCTACTGGCTCAACCCCTCCAACCGTCGTTACATGGATCAGGACAAAGCTTCCTCCAAGGTTGGTTTCCGCTGCGCAATGTCCACGCTGGGTGACCAGATCCCGAGTGAGATGTAATAGAAAGTTGAAAGTTTAAAGTTGAAAGTTTAGAGTATGCAATTTCCTGCAGATATTCGCTATACAAGCGAGCATGAATGGATTCGCGTAGAGGGTGATGAGGCCTATGTAGGCATCACGGACTATGCGCAGAGTGAGTTGGGCGAGATCGTTTTCGTAGATGTACCGACGCTAGGCGAGACAGTAGGTCAAGGCGAAGTATTCGGCAGCATCGAGGCGGTGAAGACCGTGAGCGATCTGAATATGCCGGTTTCGGGTGAAGTATTGGAGATCAACGGCGCGCTGGATGCGCAACCCGAATTGGTCAATAATGACCCCTACGGCGAGGGTTGGATCATCCGCATCAGCGTCAAAGATGCCGCGGAGCTGGACAACCTCATGGACGCCAAAGCATACGAGGCAAGCCTCTAACGCACACGCGTACGCGATTATTTTTAAGGAGAAGCGACCCGAAAGGTCGCTTTTTCTTGTGTAAAGTCAACTTTGCAAAATTTACAAAAATAGCATTTTTTTTAGCAAAATGTTGCGTATGTTATAAATTTTATGTAATTTTGTCGCCAAAATCGTGTTTTTAATGGAACTACGCACATATACGTGCAAATAATAAGTGTATGAAAAAGATTGTTACTCTGATTTTGATGCTTGTGGTATCGACTCTCGGGTTGCGTGTTTCGGCGCAGGCTGAGACCTTGCCGTACCAGGTGAATTTTGAGTCGAATGAAACGGCTGAGATAGCTCAATGGACGCTTAATCCGGGTGCTAATCCGGCGAACGTGTTGGATAAGTGGATGGTCGGTACTTCCGTTCATTCAGCCGGTCGTCAGGCCCTGTATATATCGAACAACAATGCGGATGCCCAGTTTGACTCGGTACCCTGTATCCAGTATGCCTACCGCGATGTCCTGCTGCCTCAAGGTAAGTACGATTTCTCGTTCGACTGGTTGTGCGTAGGAGCCGCTTCTTCCGCGCTGTATGTGGGTTTTGAGGATTTTACGCCGCAGGAGAAAAACCTGATGGTGACGCAGACGCACGGAGCGTTTAATACCGCTTTGAAGAATGCTATGCTTTCTTTCCCGGGTTACACCAACGGTTTGAAAGGAGCAGACACCTGGCAGAATGCCTCGACGACGATCTATTCCGACGGTTCGACCGTCTATCGTTTGGTGTTCGTGTGGGTGAATGGTAATACTTCCAAAGCGAACAACAATGTAGGAGCTTGTATCGACAATATCGTCATCACGAATGCGAACTGCAAGCGTCCGCTCAATGTCTCGGCGCAAGTCATATCCTGCGACAGCGTCTTGGTTACCTGGGCCGGTACATCCGCTTCGTACGAACTGGAATATCGTGCTTCGGGTACGGAAAACTGGATCACGAAACGTAATATTCAGGCTAACGGAACGAAAGGCTCTCTGGCGGTAACGAACATGTCGGAAGGCAACTATGACTTCCGCGTAAGAGGTATCTGTACGCCGGATACCAGTGCCTGGGCTTATTGCTCCGGTTTTGTCGTTTTTTGTCCGGAGATACACTGCGTGAACTTCACCGACTTGCATGCAGCCAATGTGACCTGTACATACGGTACTACCGACTACGAAAGCAGTTACTGGGGTGGCGGTGGAAACATCAACTATAACAACCCTGCAAACCGGGCTCACGCTTATGATCATGTAGGCGTCATCGATTTCGGTTCGGACTCCAAACAATCCCGTCATACGGTTAACTGGGATAAGACAGCAACCGATCCGCGTACGGATAACGGACTCAAACTGATTCCGGACGGCGGATATGCTTCCGTTCGTCTGGGTAACTGGGAGTATGGTAACGGTGCCGAGTCGGTTACGTACAAGTATGCCGTAGACAGTGCTTCGGCCGTGTTGCTGATGCAATATGCGGTAGTGCTGGAGTATCCGTCCGGTCACAACGACCACGAGATGCCTCGTTTCGTACTGGAGATATTGGATGAGAATGATAACTTGCTGGATCCGACCTGCGGTGTTCGTAATTTCTTTGCGATGGAGGCCGATGGTGTGAACTGGAAATCAGCCGGAGGCGGTGGTTACTATGGAGATGCAGTGGTGTATAAACCCTGGACCACGGTAGGTTTGAACCTGTTTGAGTTAGGTGTCAAACCCGGCGATGTGATCAAAGTGCGTTTGACTACGTACGATTGTTTCTTGTCCGGTCACTACGGATATGCTTATTTTACCCTCGATTGTGCACAGGCTACGATCGAGACTGCTGCGTGTCAGAAGGATGTGTCTTTGACCATGTCTCTTGTGGCGCCGGACGGCTTCAAGTACCAGTGGTATGACAAGACCGGAAAAGCATTGGCCGGTGAGACCAATCGTACCTATTTCCCCTCCGATACGGCTACCTATCGCTGCCGTCTGACCTCTACGGAGGAAGAGTCTTGTTATTTCGATCTGTATTCGCAGTGCTTCCCGCGTCTGCCGATGCCGCAGTTCAAGCCGACATACGTGATAGCGGATTGTCAGAACAAGATACAGATGGAGAACACGTCGTTTATCCGCGTGTTCCAACCGGAAGGTGTTATTAACCTCGAAGAGAGTTGTGATTCATATCTCTGGGAGACCTGGGGTACTACTTCCGATGGTAAGACTTTCTCTCCGATGCTCAGCGACCACGAATCTCCGATCTTTGAATATCCGGATGAGGGTGGTGATTTCTTCGTTAAGTTAACCGCTACGATCGCTGGTTCTTGTTCGGAGGATACGGTGATGCCGATTCATATCGCACCAATCCGCTCGTACGATATGCAGCGTGATACGATCCTTTGTCGCCCGGCGAACACACCGGACTATTATCTGGAGATCGACGGTCAGCAAGTGACGAACTCCGGTCTGTACACAATCCATTATAAGACGATCGTGGGTTGCGATAGCATGATTACATGGAACGTGAGCATCAATGAGTCGCCCATCATCACCTTGTCGGATACGACGATCTGTTACGGTGAGTCGATCTGTTACGGTGACTCGTGCATCGGTCCGAATACGCCTTCTGTGTATAAATCGGGTATGTGGATTTGGAATCATATGCGTACGACCTCGGGCTGCGACAGCACGATCATGCGTAAGGTAACGCTCAAAGATGAGATCAAGCCGGTCATCACCTGCAATGGCGAAGAGGTGGATCTGCCGGACGGTCGCGTGGATGTATTCGGCGACGATGTGACGGTGGATCTGGAGATCGGCGGTACGGGTTATGACGGTTATACCATGACCTATACCGATCCGACAGGTCAGCAGCATATCGAGCAGCATACCACGGCCGACACCCGACTGGAGGGCCTGGCAGTGAATGAGTACAAGTTCGTCTTCTTTAATAATAACGGATGTGAATACAATGCGTCTGTGCTGGTAGGCGGCGACACGCTCTGCCTGAACCTGCTCTCGCAGATCGAGTGTGCGTGCGGTGAAGCCGTGCTGCATATCCCGTATCGCAAGTGCGAACCGGCTAACAAAGCCCGTATCTCTACCTGCTCCGTCTTCTTCAGCGAGACCGACAAAGCCGAGCAGGGCTTCGAGGATGCCCTCTTCACCGGCCTCCATGCCGAGGATACGATCCGTATTGCCGTTCCGGCAGGTGCAGAACCGGGTATGTATGCCGTGGATCTGGTCTTCGATACCATCATCGGCGGTTGCATCTGGGGTCAGAACGCTTTCCATACGAATATCCTGTTGACATACGACTCGTCCGTCATCTTCCATCGTTGGAATGAGAACGCGATCATCTCGCTCGCAGGACCGACTGCGGCCAAGAAGCACGACGGATCCGACTATGAGCTCTATGCTTTCTCCGACTTCCAGTGGTTGCGTAATGGCGAAGAAGTGGAAGGAGAAAACCGCTCGTATATGGAGCAACCGGGTGTATTGAATCCGGAGGATGCCTTCTCGCTGCGTATGAAGCGTGTGGACGGACAAGTGTTCACCACCTGTCCGTATATCCCGGGTCATAACCGCAATGCGAACTATGCAGCCCCCAAGGCAAGTATCGTAGTTTCGCCGTCCGATCCGTTGGCCGGTTCTTCCGTAGAAGTAACTCTCTCGGACGACGCGGAGATAGAGCTCTATTCCATCATGGGTACGAAGGTGATGAACCGTCAGTTTACCAAAGGTATCTCGACCTTCACCACACCTTCGGCTCAAGGTGTCTATATATTGAAAGCTTATATGCGCGGGGAAGCACAGACGCTGATGCTTCGCGTGCGCTAATGTCGATAATAACTATAGTATTACTAATTAATTGTTTTAGAGCATGAAACATCGTTTACTCTCTCTCCTGTTTCTTTGCCTTATGGCAATGACAGGTCATGCAGCGATTGATTATTCGCTCAATGAAAGTTTCGAGTCCGGCATTCCAGCTACGTGGACGCAGGAGGTGCTTAGTACCACTACCCAATTGTGGATAGCGGATACCTTGAGTACTTTTCCTACCGGCGCAGCGGATGGGAATGGCCGAGTTGCCTTCCGTAACATGACTGGTACAACCCAGGGCTATGTTACGAGGCTGATTACTCCGGCGATGAATCTGAGTGGCGTTAGTTCGCCTGTGTTGACCTTAGCCTACGCGCAACCTGCGCGTGCGAACACTAACGATCAACTCAAGATCTATTATCGTCTGACGGAATCCAGTGACTGGGTGCTCCTCAAGAGTTATGAGGATGCCAAGGGGTCCTGGACGCGTGACACGATTGCCCTCATTGCTACGAGCCAAGGTACGGCGTATCAGTTGGCTTTTGAAGGTAATGAAAACGGCGGTTTTGAACGTGGTATCGTATTGGATGATGTAAAGGTCTTCCCTGAGTCGCAGTGTTCGGCTGCACCGGAAGGATTGGCTGTTATTCCTGATGCTACCACCGCCTTTATCTCGTGGACGCGCATCAATGACGGTCGTACGTATGAAGTGGTCGTTTCGTCGGAAGCGATTACGGACTTCTCAGACCTCTCGGGCGCGTTATTCCATCAGAGTGGCATTTCCAATAGAAATGTAACAGCTACCGGTCTTACCGCGCAAAATCATTACTACGCTTACATCCGTTCGACTTGTGACGACAACGAGTCGGGCTATTCGGCCTGGTCAAGCGCAGCAGAGTTCGACACCCCCTGTGAGGCAATTGCTTCCTTGCAAGAGGGCTTTGAGAATATGACAACCGGCTTTACATCTAACGCTCCTGAATGTTGGAATATTCTGAATGCGAATACGGGTACTTCCTCTACGTATCCGCAAGTATATGTGAATACTAAGTCTGATTATGTACACGCAGGCAGTAATTCGCTTTACTTTGTTTCGTCTAACACGACTTATTGTTATGCTATCTTACCGGCGCTTGCTGATGTATCCAATAAGCAGATTGAGTTCTATTACAAAGATGAGAGTGCAAACTCTAGTGGACGTCTGTTCATCGGCTATATGACGAATATTGCTGATGAGTCTTCGTTTGTACAAATAGAAGAGTTCACGCGTTCTACATCTTGGACAAAAGGAACGGCTGATTTCTCCATGGCTCCTGATGGCGCACGTATTGCCTTTAAGTACGGTGGAGCAAGTAATAACTATTATTTGGGTATAGATGATATCGTAATCAGTAATCTTCCCGATTGCCGTAAGGTATCGTCTCTGAATGTAAGCAATGTAGCAGGCACATCCGCAGTAATCAACTTCGGTACTTTTGCTGCAGCCCAGAACTATCAGGTGGTTGTGGCTACAGAAGCACTGACATTGAGCGGTGATCCGACAGATGCTCAGTTGGCTAAAATCGTTTACAACAACAGTGAGATTACCGCTTCCGGTGTGAGCGTAGAAGGACTGACTTCGGCTACTGCTTACTATGTATATGCCCGTGCATTGTGCGGCGAAGAAGAGACAGGTGAGTGGTCGAATGGTAAGTCGTTTACCACGCGGTGTGAGATGCCTTGGAAGGAAAGCTTTGAGGGTATTACAAGCGGTGTTCCTGCCGGTTGGGATAACTCTCAAGGAACTACTTCGACTGCATCTTATAAATGGTCGTCCTATTCTACGGGCTATAACGGACGAGGACTTCGTTTTGATTCCTATACTAATAGCAACGGAAATACCAATACATTGGTTACGCCATCCGTATATCTTTCTGAGAATGCCATTCTTTCGTTCTATTGGAAGAACTCTGTGGGTGGAGATGCAAAATTGTATGTGTCTCAGGACGGTGGAACTACGAAAGATGAAATCACAACCGTTAATTTAGTCGGTGTGGCTGATTGGACGCTATTTGAGGTAGACCTGACAGCATACACCGGTAATTTCGTTACTGTATATTTTGCTTCTACCAGTAACTGGGTTAGTGGTGATGCATATCATTATCTGGATGAAGTATCGATTCGCAAGATTCCTACCTGTAAGGATATCAACTCGGTTGTTGTATCCGGTATCTCCAATAATAGTGCAAAAGTGGTATTCAGCAATACCGCTGCCGCTAACTACCAGGTTATCGTGGCTACGGAAGCTGTGGCTGATCCGGAGAGTTTGGATGCAAGTAAGATCATCTTCAATGATGCTACGCTGACAGACACGATTGCTGAGGTAACGGATCTGACGGCTAACACTACTTACTACGCATACGTACGTGGTGTCTGCGGTAGCGAGGATCTGGGCGCATGGACCAATGCGTTAGCGTTTACTACATCCTGTGACCCGATTACGATTGCATCGAAAGACGAACCGTGGATCGAAGACTTTAATGCTTTATCCAATGGTGATTTCTCAGGTGAGTGTTGGGGAAATGAGCATATCGCTGGTTCTGCAACATCCGTGTTTACAGTAGCAGCCGGCACGAATGGCAATACCACTAAGATTTTGCAACTGCCGGATATGCGAGCAGGAAACCTGACTTTGTTGTCTTTGCCTCCGATGAGTTTTGAAGATGCAAATGCGTATGCGTTCCAATTGGACATATACCGTGATGCATATTCTACCTATAATGCGAATGAGGGTATCCGTGTATATGCTGCGAATGATATGCAGTGTGATACCTTGACGGCTACGTTGTTAGGCTTCTTGCCGCGTGAGTGGAAAGCAACAGGTCTTAATGTGCCCGCTGAAAGCGAAGCCGGATGGTATTCTTATGAGTTTATTATTCCGCTTCAAGGCGAAACTCGTATATTCTTAATGGGTGTAAGTCAGTACAAGTCGGCTACAAAGATTGATAACCTCAAAGTACGTAAGTTACCTGATTGCCGTGACATGGGTACTGTGGCTGCTAAGGCGGTTAAGTCTCATGGCGCAACGATCGAGTTCCCGGCTAACGGTGCCGCTCAGTATCAGATCGTGATGGCTACGGAGTCTATCGATCCGACCTACGTGGATTCGATCGATGTTCCGGCTTCGATTATCTACAATCAGTTGGTAAGTGCTACGTCGAATGTGATTGAAGATGCGGCTATTTTTGCTGCTAACACGGATTTCTACGTATATGTACGCGCATACTGTGGCGAAGATGAGCAAGGTAAATGGTCGAAAGAAGTTTCGTTCCATACCTTGTGCGAACCGTACACCATAGACGAATTCGGTTTGGAGGACTTTACCGACAAAGATCGTATCAACTGTTGGACCTTAGGCTTCAGCACGGAGGGTACATCTGCATCGTATGCATATGCTAAGCGTGATTCCTCTGAAGCTTACGGCGCATACATTCGCCTCAGCAAGGAGAACGCATCCGATTCCTATAGTGACGGTGCTTACGTGGTTACTCCGGAACTGAGCATCGAAGATATGGCGATCTATGAGGTATCGTTCTCTGCTGCAACGACCAATAACAGTGCAACTTCGAACATGAAGAAACTGCATGTCGGTGTGGCAACCGATCCGTCTGATCCGAATACGTACCAGACGCTTAAGACCTTCACTTTGGACTATGCAGCTGATTCGACAGCAGAAAAGACATATGTGGTAAGTCTGGCGGGAGCTGAACCCGACCTGGATGACAATTATCCGCACTATATCTTCTTCATGGCTGCGGAATCCAATGCCCATGATTCTACGAACTACGTGCTGATCGATAATGTATCCTTCTCGTTGTTGAGCTCATGTGCGCAGGTTATAGAGAGTTCCGTAAGCAATCTCTCTACTTCCGGTGCGCGTGTATCGTGGGAGAATGTAGAGGCCGGATCATACGAGGTATTCGTATCGGATATCAACAGCCGCGAGCCGGATACGTTGATTGCTATCTCGCGTCAGACGGTTAGCACGCTCTATGCGGACTTCAGCGGTCTGGAGCAGAATACTGCTTACTTCGCATACGTACGCGGTATTTGCGGTGAGGGCGACACGGCTAAGTGGAGCAATGCGATTGCTTTCCAAACCACGATCGGTATCCCGTATCTGGAGCCGTTCTCGGCTACCACGCTCAATGAGGGCTGGAAAGTATATTCGTATCAATCCTATGCAGATAGTGTAAACGCTGCTAACTTCAGCGCTCCTGCTACCTATAAATGGGCGATTACTTCGTCGAGTGTACCTACCGGAATGGAGGGTAGTATAGCACAGCTTAACTTCCCGTATGCTTCGGGTAACTACTATGTATACAGCTGGCTTGTATCGCCGACAATTGATTTGACAGGTCATGAAGATGACTTCATTGAGCTGACCTTCAAGATGGCGGGAAGCAACGTGTATACTTCCGGTACAATTGCCGTTTACGTAAGTAACGACGGTGCGCAATCCTTCAAGAAGCTGGCTACTATAACTGCTGCGGATCTGTCCGCTTCGGCTGCAGACTTTACGTGTAAATTAACGAAGTTTGCCGGTCAGAAGATTAACCTTGCGTTCTATGTATATCAGTATTATGACTATTACGGAGCACGCGTTGTATCTCTTGATGACGTAAGTGTTCATACGTACGAAGCAGTATGTATGGGTGTTGAGAACCTCAATGTAGCGCTCAACGGCATGGCTATTGACGCTTCTTGGGAGATCGAGGGTACGCCGATGAAGACGATTGTGGAACTTTCGGATGATGCTAACTTTGCTACCTTCATTGATTCGGTGGTAGTAGAAAATGCGTTTACCCATCAGTTCTCCGGTCTGCAACTGAGCAAGACCTACTATGTACGTGCTAAGCAGGCAGATTGCGCGAATGCTAAATGGGTAGTAAGCGCCGCTATTAAAACGCCGATTGGTGTTCCGTATAGCGAATCGTTCGACGCATCGTCGTCTATCCCGTCTGATTGGAGTAAAATGAGCGGTGCTCCGGCTTCTGCTTTTGCAGGAACCGCACCTACTTCTACTTCAAGCGGTTGGACAATATCCACCAGTTCTACTGGTTTGTCAGCTAACCATGCTAAGATTAATATCTGGAGCAGTGCAAATAATATGTGGTTGGTATCGCCTGCAATCGATATGACCTCTATCCAAGCAACGGATAGTGTGGTATTCTCGTTCGATTTTGCTTATACAGATTATAATAGTTCAAGCAATCCGGATGCAAACTCTGCTCAAGCGTTGTTGCTCCTCGTTTCAACGGACGGTGGTAGCACCTGGTCGGCCGCGAATGGTTACGAATGGAGTCATACCGATTCGATTGTAGCTAATGTAAGCAAGACCCTGGGTTCGATCCCGACTTCCGGTACAACCATCACCTTGACCGATTTCGCACGTTTTGCAGGCCACTCTATCAGGTTCGCCTTTGTGGCAACCACAACGAGCGGTGATAACGACTTCCATATCGATAATGTGAGCCTCAAGCAGATCATGGCAGACTGTGATGATCCTACCGAACTCGCATTGGTAGGCGGAGACCGTCAGATTGCCGTTACCTGGAGTGGTGACGAGGCGAAGCCGTCTATCATCCAATGGTCGAAGACCGGCGATTTCGCATCGCTCAAGGCTGATACGATTGAGTCCGGTTTGGCATACACCATTGAGTCTCTGGATCCGGCTACTACCTACTATGTTCGCGTTCAGCAGATTTGTGCTGCCGGTAATACGAGCTTCACGTCCGTTCTGTCGGCTGCAACCGACTGCGAAACGATCACCGAATTCCCGTGGAATGAAGACTTCTCCGGTTTCGCAAGTGGTGCATTGGCTAATCCGTGCTGGAAGAACCAACATACGGCAGGATCGACGACAAGCTTGTTTAGCATCAGTAGTGAATCCCTTTACCTGCCGGATATGCAGACTGGTAACCGTACGCTCCTCGCATTGCCTGAGATGTCAATCAGCGAGGCAGATGCGTTTGCCTTTGTATTGGATGTAAAACGTGAGTCTTCCTCGAAGCCCCAAGAGGGTATTGTGATCTATGCATCGCACTCGGATACGATTGATGCCAGTGCAGTACGCTTGGCACATATCATCCGTGCTTATAGCTTAGGCAATGATACCGTACCGGCAGAGGCTGAAAGCGGTTGGTATAACTATGAGTTCGCTATTCCGATGAGCGGTACGGTTCGTATCTTGATCGAAGGTATCAGCGAGTATGGTAACTCTACCTACATGGATAACTTCAAGGTATATCGCTTGCCGAGTTGCCGTCAAGTGAAGGGTGTCGCTGCATCGGAGATCGGTGCGGACTCTGCTGTTGTTTCCTTCCAGAAAACAGCTGCTCCGCAATATCAAGTGGTAGCTACTATCGCAGCTATCAATCCGGATACGCTCGATAAGGTAGCCGACACGCTCATCGTCTTCAATCAAACGGTAAGCGAAGATACTCTTGTTATTTCCGCTTTGCAACCGCAGACGGACTACTACGTTTATGTACGTGGTCTGTGTGACGACGAAGATTTTGGTGCTTGGAGTGCTGCTCTGAAAATGAAGACAGCTTGTGGCGCCATCACTGCGTTCCCGTGGACAGAAGGATTTGAGAACTTCGCAACCGGCTCTTCATCTTCTGCTGCTCCTGAGTGTTGGGGCTTGCTGTATGCGAATGATGGTAGTGCTCCGTACATCTATGTCAATACAAGTAGTAGTTATGTCAAGAGCGGTTCGAAGAGTCTGTACTTCTCATCAAGTAATACCCGTCCGGGCTTTGTAATCTTGCCGGAGATGGCTAATGTCAACAATCTCTCTGTTAAGTTCTCGTATAAACATGAGAGTGTTTCGAGTAGCGGACGTCTCTTCTTCGGTTATATGACAGATATCGCCGATTCGAGTTCGTTCGTGCTTATCGAAGAGTTTGCACGTAGCACATCTTGGCAGACCGTAGAAGCAACGACAGAGGATATACCTGATTCAGTTGCAGATATCGCTCGCCTCGCCATCAAGTATGGTCATCAGAGTAGTAACTACTACATGGGTATTGATGATATCGAGGTTAGTGTGCTGCCGTCTTGCCGTAATATCAAGGGTCTGGCTGTTCCGGAGATTTCATCTTCTTCTGCGAAGGCAACATGGAATCCGAGCAATGCCGGTCAGTATCAGGTTATTTTGGCAAATGCTGAGATCGCACCTTCGGATGTAGATTCCGTAAGCGGCATTGATGCAGCTAAGTTGGTTCGTATCGATACCGTGGCTGACGCATCGTTCGACTACACCGCTCTTGCTCCGGCTACGGACTACTACGTTTATGTACGCGGTCTGTGTGATGAGAACGAGAAGGGTGCATGGGGTTCGGCTTCGTTCAAGACGCAATGTCTGGTAGATGTTCCGTACCTGATGGACTTCGACGATGCAGAGGATCGTAAGGTCTCCTATGTATCGTATGGAACATCCTATATGATTCCGTCTTGCTTCAATGCCATTGCAGGCGGTTCGGATTATCCGGCACGTGTATATGACGAAAGTGAAGAGAATACGAGTTCTACTACCTATTCGTATGCATACTCCGGTACTACCTCGCTGCGTATCTATTCGTCTTCCACGGCTCCGCAGTTTGTGATCTTGCCGGAGATGAACCAACGTACCGATACGCTGGCGCTCACCTTCAAGGCTCGTGCGATGTATGAATCCGTTTCTGTTTCGAGTGGAGAGAAGACGGTAAAGAGCTATGCTTCGTCTTCTAACGCACACGCTCTGAAGATCGGTACGATGGTTGATCCGAAGGATACGGCTTCGTTCCAACTTATCGAGACTGTCGTGCTCACTGAGACAGCTACTACGCCGTCGAGCATGTCCGACGATCCGATGGGTAATAACTATTGGGAGACCTTTACGGTTTACCTGACAGGCGCTACCGGTAAGTATATCGCTTTTGCATCTGACTTCAGTGCAACGAACTATGTGTGGATCGATGATGTACAGGTTGACTTTGTACCGGATTGCCGTGTACCGGCTCAGATCAATATCGTTCCGGGTATAAATACCGCCGATGTTACCTGGGTAGGAACTGCTGAAGGATATGAACTGGCGCTCGGTGCACAAGGCTTCAGCTTACCGGCAGGGGCAGACAGTATCTATACTTTGGATACCGCCTTCTTGCACATCGAAGAGCTGACGGCTAACACGGCATACGATCTCTATATTCGCAGTGCATGTGACGAGGGTCTGTATTCCGCATGGTCGAAAGTAGCAAGCTTCCGCACCGACTGTGATCTGATAACGATTGTATCCGGTACGCCGTGGACCGAAGGCTTTGAGGACTACGAGGGTACTGCAGCAAGTGGTTCAGGAGTTGTTCCTAATTGCTGGGAAGCAACTTCCACAAGCACTTATATCCCTCATATTGCGAACTCCGGTAACTACGGATACTACGTTCAAACCGGTACTCAAGCATTGTCATTCTACGGTGGTGGTTATAACTATGCTGTCCTGCCTGCCTTCTCGAACCCGTTAAACGAACTGCAGGTATCGTTCTATATGAGGGTAGAGAACTCATCGTATGGCCAACTGACCTTAGGTTATATCTTGGCTAATGATAGCAGTATGAATACCTTCACGCCGATTGCTCAGTATGCTAATGTTACTACGATGACATTGCGCGAGACCGACCTCTCTGCTGTGCCTGATACGGCTGCTCGCTTGGTATTCCGCTGGTACTACAGCAGTCAGTATAGTTGCTGTATCGATGATATTACGATCAGCGTTATGCCTTCTTGCCGCGAAATTAAATCCTTCGCTGCCAAGGAGATAACGAACTCCTCTGCTATCGTTACGTGGGGCGCACTAAAGGCTGCACAACGTTATCAGGTGATCTTGGCTAATGCTGCTATCGTTCCTGGTGACATCGACGGCGCAGGTCTCGATGAGACGAAGGTAGTATCTATTGATACCGTTGATGTGAATAGCGCTGAGTTCATTGGCCTTAATGCGCAAACGACCTATTACTTCTATGTTCGTTCCTTCTGTGAAGAGGACGCTATGGGCGATTGGTCTGCGGCTTATAACTTCACAACCGATTGCGATGTGACTACTTCCTTCCCGTGGAAAGAGGACTTCGAGGCTTATACATCGGGTACGTTCAGTGCTAATTGCTGGATTAACGAGCATATCGCAGGATCCGGATCAAGTACATTCTCTATTTATACTTCTAGCAATGGAGGTAACTCAACCAAGCAGTTGTATCTGCCGGATATGTATTCCGGTACGCTGACCAAGTTGGTATTGCCGGGCATGGCTATTCCGGAGGCAAATGCATACGGATTCAGTATCGATGTATATCGTAATGCTACTGGCTATGCGGCAGAAGGTATTCGCGTTTATGCTTCGGCTTCGGCGGAAATTGACGAGAATGCAATCGAATTGGCATTTATCTCGCGTAATTATGCGGTAGCGAATGATACCATCCCGGCAGAGAATGCAAGTGGTTGGTATACTTACGAACTGCCGATCCCGATGTCCGGTGATATGCATATTATCATCCGTGGTGAGAACAAATACGGTGCAGCTACCTACATGGATAACTTCCGTGTTCGTCTATTGCCGACTTGTGAGAAGGTAACCGATGTAGAGGCAAGTGAGATTACGACTTCGTCCGCTACCATCAGCTTCCCGACTACGAATGCAGCTAACTACCACGTGATCGTTGCTTCTAAAGCGCTGGATCTGAGTAAGGAACTCTCTGCAGCTGATTCTGCGAAGATTGTCTATGACGATGCTACGCTGACGGATGCGATTGCTGAGGTAAACGGTCTGACCGCTAACACCCTTTACTACGCATACGCTCGTGGCTTATGCGAGGATGAGGATGGCGAGTGGTCTGCAGGTATTTCGTTCCGTACCGAGTGCGGTGCATTCACCCTGCCGTACAGCCAGAACTTCGATAACTCATCGGAGCGCAAGGAGATTGAAGGTACATCCTCTTACCTGCCGTTGTGCTGGAATGAAGGTCATGTATCTACTTCGAACCTGATGGCTATCAGTGCTTATAGCTCCGATGAAGATTATGCATTCTCCGGTAGCTATGCATTGGATGTGAATACGACTGCTTCCAATTCGGCATACGCCGTTCTGCCGCTCATCGAGACGGATGGCGAGAATGGTATCGAGCTGAGCTTCGAAGCACGTGCTCTTTATTCATCGGAGGGGTATGACTATGACTGGGGTTACTATGAGGATGTGTACAACTACGCTACCTCTTCGTATGCGCACAGCATTAAGGTTGGTTTGATGTCTGATCCGTCGGATATCTCTACCTTCAGCCTTGTAGAGGAAGTGAAGTTGACCGAGATCGCTTCTACTCCGTCTTCCGTTTCGGATGATCCGAACGGCCGTGCATATTGGGAGAATCATACGGTTCGCCTCGATGCTCCTGCCGGCAAGTATATCGCGTTCGTCAGTGATTTCTCGAAGGCTAACAGAGTATGGATCGATGATATCCAGGCGATTGAGTACAACGCTTCTTGCCAGGGCGTCAACGGTATCGAGGTAAGCAACGTATCTATCTCCGGTTTCGATGTGGCATTCCACTACAACGAAGCAAGTGATAATAATAGTGCACGTATCGCTGTCTCGGCTACCGAAACGCTCGATATGGACAATGTACTGTTGCTCGACACGATCGATAATGATTCGGTATATAGCGCAGTTGTTGCACTGGCATCCGGCCGTCCGTTCTACGTATTCGTTCAGCAGTTCTGCGGCGAAGACGGTACTTCGGCATGGGAGATGGCTCAGATCCAAACGCCGTACATGGTTCGCTACGAGCCGGTATTCAGTTCTACCACTCTCCCGAGTGATTGGAATCGTTACTCCGGCTTAATGGACCAAGTTCTGGATGGTACGACTCAGTTGAGCTCGACTACGAGCGGTTGGTCCTTGACTGCTGCAGATGCAATCATTAATAGTACCCATTTCCGCGGTGATATCTATGGCGGTTCGTTCAACTACTGGGTTGTAACGCCGACCATCGACCTCACGCCGAATGTGGGCGACGGATTGTTGCTGAGCTTTGAGGCTGGTTTGACTCCGTATAGTTCGACTTATGCAGACAAACGCAATGATGGTGTTGACGATCGTTTCGCAGTACTTGTTACTACGGATGACGGCGCAACCTGGACGAAGGTTGCTGAGTGGAATAACTATGCTACAGGTGATTTTGTATACAATGATGTACCTGAGGATGGAGCATCTTATCAGCTCAACCTCTCGAACTTCGCCGGTGAGCATGTACGTATCGCCTTCTATGGTGAGTCTACTGTTTCCAATGCAGATAACTACTTCCACTTCGGTAATATCGTACTCGACAAGTGCGTCGCTAAGACCTACACGGATCATGTATGCTCCGGTGATGATTATGACGGAAGTCAGGCTGCAGAGCCGAATCCGTTCGTCATCAGTGCGGATCAATATAAGATTGGTCTGAATGTCTTCAGCGAGTTCCGTCCGTCTACCGGTGCCGGTGACGTAGACTCGATGATCATCCTCAACCTCTACGTACATGACTACTTCACTACGGATCTGTATGCAACAGTCTGTGAGGGCAGTCACTACGGTCCGGATGAGAATGGATTTGAGTTCGATGCTGAAGTAGGTATGAACGATAAACGTAAGATATTGACTTCGTCTATCGGTTGTGATAGTATTATTATCCTCCATATCACGGTTAACCAGGCTATTACGGTACATATTGAAGATTCCGTAGAGCAAGGTAAGGCATATGAATGGAACGGTAAAGAGTACTACACCGAAGGTACCTATCAGTTCACTACTGAGTCTGAGGTTACCGGTTGCGATAGTACGACCGTGCTCCACCTCTCTGTTTATCAGAAGGAAGAGGCACTCCACGGCGTTCACGCGCAAGATCTGTTGATCGCACCGAACCCCGTTCACGTAGGTGAACCGATCCGCGTGCTCAATGACTTCTTGGCAGAGGATCTGAAAGAGGCGCGTATCGAGATCTATTCGACCACCGGCGCGTTGTACTACGTACAGCACGGAGCGGATCAACCGTTCATCCTGCCGGCTATCGAGGTGAGCGGAATGTACTATGTACGTGTCCTCATCGACGATCAGATTTACCTCTCTACGCTCTTGGTTCAATAAGCAATTTTGAACCGGCTCAGATGCCGATCATGAAACGGTGCCACTTTCAAAATGGCACCGTTTCTGTTATGTTAACTTAGCAAAAAGAGCACAAAAGACTTTTTTTTGTATCTTTTTTGCAAAAAAATTTGGTCTTTTGAAAAAAAAGTAGTAATTTTGCGCACTTTTTTGTATCAATGTGTATATACGAGGTATTAGGTATATGAAAAGAACTATAGGAATAGTATGTTTTTTGGCGTGCGCATGTATATTGCGTGCGCAGACGCTTACGTCCTATTCCTGTGACTTTGAGGATCCTGCTGAGATTGCACAGTGGGCGATGAATGTCGGTACGAAAGCCACCGGATGTAATAACCATTGGTATGTCGGAGCTGCTGGTGGTGCGTTTGGCCTCGCCGGTAGTAATGGTCTTTATGTATCTGTGCAAAATACAGATACGGATATCAATACGTATTCCACTACGCAGAGTGAATATGTAACCAGTTATCGAGAACTGACACTTGCTGCCGGTACTTATACCCTGCGTTATGACTGGCAATGTCTCGGAGACTCTGCGGACGGTGTGTATATCTTCTGGGTGGATAATGCGAGTACGAATACGAACTCTAACTATGATAAGAGTCGTAATCTCACTAAGCCTGCATACCTTCCTGACGGTACGGTGCTGAATAGAGGACGACAACTTTGGCAGTCCGCTACTACTACCTTTGTATCTTCCGGTAATACCGGTAAATTGGTAATCGTATGGTTTAATATCCGTAATAGAGTCTTTGCCCCGGCTGCGGCGATCGATAACATCGAGATTTACCAGGGTGTGTGCGCAGCTCCGACTGCCATTCATTATGACGGTGATAACTCTTCTCTTTCGTGGTCAGGATCGGCAACGGAATATGATGTAGTGATGTACAATGCGCATACGGAGACGACAAGCACCTATTATGGGATCCGTGGTAATTCTCTTAAATTGAACGGTATGTCTGATGAGGGAATGTATCACTTCTATATTCGTTCTGCCTGTGATGCAAATTGTCATAGCAAATGGGTGTTTACCAGCAAGTTTGTATGGCTGAAAGGCGCGCGTTGTATTGATATGTTCGACCTGACGCCGGATAACTCCGGTGCTGCCAAGTGTTTTTCCGGCTCTACCGAGAATATTAAGTTGGATATCGGACAAGTCGATTTTGGTTATCAGGACGAGCAGAGTCTTCATACGATTCACTATGTCCAGGACGAACGTGATCCGCGTACGGGTAATCAGTTAAAAACGATTCCGGATGGCGAGATAGCGTCTATTCGTCTGGGCGGACTATGGCTTTCTGATGGAAATAAGAGTTCTACGGTAGAATACGAATACTCCGTGGAGGCCGGTGTGAGCGACTTGTTGGAGCTCAAATATGCTACTATTCTGGAGTATGCTGATTATCATGCTGAGAATGATGAGGCACGTTTCAAATTAGAGGTGTTGAGTAATGGCGTGCCGGTGGATGCTTGCGGACAAAGAGATTTTAAGGCGGGCTTTGGAGAAACAGGCTCCTGGCATAGATACATGTATCAAAATCCGGCAGGTGGTGAAAGAGATATCTTCTGGAACGATTGGCAGACGGTAACGATTAGTCTGCGCGACTACGTGAATCAAACACTGACTATCCGTCTGACTGCATACAGTTGTACGGCCACGATCCACATCGGCTATGCATATTTTACTGTCAACTGTAGGGGTGGTGATCTGCAAGGTATCGCTTGCGGCGATTTCTCGACTGATCACTTCGAGGCCCCGGAGGGTTTCAACTATCGATGGTATCGTGCCGACGATCCGACGAAGACGGTGCTCAGTACCGATCAAGTCTTCAATATCCCGTCGAATGATCCGTCTGTATATCTGTTAGATTGTATAGATCGTACCAAATCGAATTGCTTCTATACCCTCGAGGCGAACCCGAATCCTCGTTTCCCGCAGGCGAAAGCATCGGCCCGCGTGAAGGGTGAGGATTGTATGAACAAGGTCGATTTCACGCAGGAATGCTCGGTCGTTCGTATCAACCGCCAGACCTTGGATTCGATGAAGACGGATGAACTCGTAGAGTCCGTCGTCTGGGATTTCGGGGACGGCAGTGCGCCGCTTGCTACGATGGATAAGAATATCCACCATGATTTCCCGGCAGAGGGTGGTGAGTTTGACGTCAAGATCACCGCCGGCATGTCCAATGGGGTATGTACGGATGAATATACGCTCCATCTCTCCCTCCCGGATATCACCACGCCCGATGAGCATACCTATACGGATTATTGCGAGGAGGGAGTGGACTATACGGATACCGTTCGCGTTCCTACGGCCGTAGGATGTGAGCAGCTCAAGATGCACCACTATCGCTATCACCCCACGTATGACACGCTCTATACCGATCGTTTCTGCGAGGGTGGACGGTACTTCTTCCCGGGAACGGGTCGTTACTACACCGAGTCCATCGATACGACGGTCAATCTCCAGTCGATCTACGGATGTGACAGTACGATCCGCCTCAGCCTCATCGTCGATCCCAAGCTCGAGGTCACGTACCCCGACAAGGTCACGGTGTGTGCCGAGGACCGCACGCTCACCATTCCTTATACCGTCACTTCGGGCTCGCTCGACAGTGTACACGTCTATTTCACGGAAGAGGCACAGCAGTATGGCTTCGAGCCCGTCTATGCCTTCGGCAATGACGAAGAGATAGTGATCCCCGTGCCGGAGAACGCACGGCCCGATCGGTATGAGGTACAGCTCGATTTCGGCAGCGAGCGCTGCCAGATGGAGATCCAGACGATGCGGATGAGCCTGACCTATCCTACCTCGGTAGTGATGCAGACTGGCGGCTTCATCGGCGTGCAGAATGAGGATTATAACGGAGGATATACCTTCACGGACTTCGCTTGGTACCGCGATGGTGTCAAGGTGGATATCCATGATTCCTATATCCCGGCCGGACCCGAAGATGTGGGCGCGACCTATGTCGTTTATCTCACCCGCCAGGGCGAGAAAGAGCCCCTGGAGTCCTGTCCGATCGTCTATGATCCGTATGCACAGGGTGTGAACGAGATCGCCGGCGAGCGGTCTGTATGGCCGACATGCGTCAATGGTGGAGCTTCGCTCCATCTGGCGCCGCAGGCCTGCACCATCTATTCGATCTTGGGATCGGTAGTAGCCCGTTATCCGGCTGCATCCGAGGCCCGCACTATCGCGGCGCCCGCGCAGGCTGGTGTGTATGTAGTAGTATTTGATAATAACCAATCATCGCGTATCCTTGTTCGCTAATCGTCACATAGTACGTCTCGCACTGTCGGTGCTTCTGTGCCTGCCCTTCGGGCAAATATCCGCGCAGCAGTACCGGAAAAAGCAGTTGCAGCATCATCTCAACCTCTCCGTAGGGGCTGGGATCGATGTCGATCTGGCGAGCAGTGCGTTCGTGCGTACGGGCGTAGGCGGAGACGGGCAGTTTGCTGCTTCGTACGAGGTGCGCGATAAAGGTTTCTTCTTCAATGTCGGTCTCGGAGCGGACTACCGCGTGATGAACTACGGGATGAACGGTATGACCCATGCCTATGCGTCGCAAGACCGGGATGGCAATCCGATCTCCTATCGCTACGTCTATTCCGGCTATTCGGAGACCCAGCACACGCTCTATGCCACCTTGCCGATCCGGCTCGGATATATCATCCAAGACCGCATCTATATCTCCGCAGGCGTCAAAGCGGCGCTGCCGATCTGGAATACCTATGCGGTCAAGGCCACGATGTACACCGAAGGTGTATATACCAATCTGATCGACCCCGTGTCGCAGAATGTGCCTTCGTTCGCGTACTACCCCAAGTCTTCCTATTCGGGTTCGGGCACTTATACGGCCCCGACACTCTATGTGTCCCCGAGCTTGGAAGCGGGTGTGGTCTTCGAACTGACTCAGAAGATCAGTTGCCGGCTCGGTGCGTTTGCGGAATATGCGCTTCCTATCGGAGGCAAGTGCCCGCATACCGAGATCGTCAACTATGCCGCGATTGACATGAACCCACAGACCCGCTCGCAGGAGAACCTCAAATCGGGTCTCGCGTTCGGATCGCTGCTCAACGGCAAGATGAATGCCTCCGCGACCGCGCATGCGGGGCAGAACATCGTCAAGGACTGGAGTCAGTTCCTCAGCGTCGGCGTACGCGCCACCTTCAGCTTCAATGTGACCAAATATAAGCCCGTCTGCAAGTGTCTGGGCCTCTATTACTAAAAATCTCTGTTTATTGGTATGAAAAGGAAACTATTGCTTATAATCTCTTTGGTGATCACCGCCTTGATTGCGATGCCTTTGGACGCGGATGCGCAGGCGCGTAACCGTGCGAAGAAGAAGGATAATAATAAGTGGGCAAAGAATAAACTCGACCTCCACCAGACCCATAACTTCGTCATGTGGGGCGGTGTGGGCTACAGCGGCCTGGTCAATAGTTACAAGGTGGATAACAAGAGCACCTTCGTCGGAGGCGGCGGTGGACTGATCGGCTTTGGCTACGAATGGCGCTATAAGAAGTTCATCCTCGATATCGGTCCGGAGTTCCGGATCTTCTCCTCGCAGGATAACATGCATTTTGCGAATCCTTTCTCGATTCAGGGAACGGATCCCGCTTCGCCGTATGTACTGCCCGGGCAGACGAAGTATTATGAGTTCTCCAAGTACCGCGAGACCCAGATGGTAGGCCAACTCATGTTGCCCATCATGGCGGGTGCGGAGTGGGCAGAGCTGCGGTTCCCGGTTTATTTCTTGGCCGGCGCCAAGTTCGGTTATACCATCATGCATACCTATTCGCAGGATGGCAAACTGACCACTTATCTCAATGATCCCGACGCGTTTGATCCCGAGTGGAAGGACGTGCGTGATCTGCGGACGAGCAAGTATAAATCCAGCGGATCCGGCGACATGGGACTCGATGTAGCCCTCTCGGCGGAGATCGGCTTTAAGATCAATCCATACCTCGGCGCGGAGTGGAATGACAAGAACGAGAAGCGCAAGTACCCCTGGCACATGCGTGCGGCCTTCTTCATCGATTATGGTCTGCCGCTCAATAAGTTAGGCACGGATGCGGAGATGGTGCATGACATCACAGAGACCGGTCTGGCGACCAACTCGCTGCATAAATCCAAATATGCTACATCGGCAGTCAACAGCCTGCTCGTGGGTGCCAAATTCACGGCTGTGCTGCAACTGACCAAGCCCAAGAAGCAGAAGCCGCAGAACCCCTATATGGTGCTGCAGCTCGTCAATGGTCGTACGGGCCAGAAGATGGTGGGCAACGATGCGAAAGCCAATATCGAGGTCAAGAATATCGCGACCGGCCGCGTAGTCAAACGTTCGTCTACCAATGCCAAGGGTATGTTCATCCAGCGCTTCAAACCGGCGGAATACGAGGTGGCAGTTGCCAAGGAAGGCTTCTTGCCCTATACCCCGCTGCGCACAGAACTGCTTGAGGAGCATAATAATAACCTCAAGGCCCGTCTGGATACCACGCCTATCGTGCTCTATCCGGTGCCTGTCTTCACCTGTAAGGTGCGTAATGCCAAGACCGGTGACCTGATCAATGCGAACGTGGCTGTCTTCGATACCACGACCAATAAGCAGATCGTCGCTTTTGCCGTTGCACATCATGGCGGATCGGCCAAACTGCCGGTAAGCGAGATGTTCTACAAGGCGCAAGTGCAGGCCAAGGATTTCCAGACCCAGCTCTTCGATATCGGTCGCCAGGGACTGGATGATATAGCGATGGAGTTCGCCCTCGAGCCGATCGTCAAGGGACGCACGTTTGTCATCAAGAATCTCTTCTTCGCGACCGACCAGACCGAGATCCTGCCGAAGTCAGAGCCCGCTATGCAAGAGCTCTTCGAGTTCCTCGACAAGAATCCGGATGTCCGCATCCGTATTGTCGGCCACACCGACGGGGAGGGCTCCGACGAGCATAACCAGATCCTGTCCGAGGGTCGTGCCAATAGCGTGAAACGCTCGATGGTAGAGCGCGGAATCGATCCGAGTCGTATCGAGACAGAGGGTCGCGGTGAGTCGCAACCTGTCGATACCAACAAGACCGAAGCCGGCCGTCAGAACAACCGTCGTGTAGAATTCACCATCCTCGGCGAAGACAAGCCTGAAACCAAGTAATTCTTCAAAATAAAGCAAATTGAGCGCAAAATGTAGATTTTTGCGCTTTTTTTGTGTAAAAATTTGCATGTACGAAGATTTTTTCGTAACTTTGCGCTCAAATTTTTGTGCGCACATGTATGACGCACGTACGTACGTGAGAGCCGTACGCATATGATATAAAAATATTATGAAAAAAAGTTAGCATTCTATGTAACCATTCATGTTACTTTTTTTCCACAATGCCTACCTCCGGGCTTGGTACAGAGGCCAATGATCTTTGAAGCACTACCGCTTTTGTGTGTGCGTAGTGAATCGGTGACAAATCGGTGAAGAATCGGTGAAGACACGGATGCAAAACGGTGGCATCCTAGACTTTAGTCCTAATGAAGTCCCGAGGACAACCTGAGAACCTACTAGTCGCCCTCGGTCCCTGGAACTCTTAGACTGTCTGGTAAAATGACAACATGTCCATATTGTCCATATTGTCCAAATTGTCCAAAATGGAAAAATGAAAATGTCGCTATGTCGCTATTGAATAAGGCAAAATAACCATAAATCGCACAATACCAGCATATTATACAATAGCGTCAAAGCGACAAAGCGACAAAGCGAAAATTAGAAAAGGACAAATGGACAAAAAGGACAAAGCAAAAATAAGATAAAAAGATTAGATAGCAAGTCCTGCCGAGGACTGAAAAGACGGCAAAAAAGATCTTTGACAGATTGTGTACTTATAGAAATGTGCGAAAAATGAAAGATTTTTGCTAATTTGCTTGCGTATGTCAAAAAAAAGCAGTACCTTTGCATCGTCAAAGGTAACGAAGAAGAAAGGAGGCAGATATGCAAGCGACAATGGCAAATAACAATTCGAATGTACAGACTCAACCAATGTGCAGTTTGGATTACGCGTTGGCAGATATTGCTGCCGGTCGTATCAATCATTATTCTTCCTTAGAGGAACTAAAAAATAAGTTTAAGTGATGTATAGTGTTGATACTACTGATCAGTTTGAAAGATCGGTTAAGGAATGTACGCGTAACGGTAAATGCATGGAGGATTTATGGGATGTAGTTGCTATCCTTATGGAGGATGGTTGCTTGCCTGATGAGTTTCAGCCGCATATGCTTCACGACAAGTTTGCTGGATGTTGGGAGTGCCACATTGAGGATGATTGGTTATTGATTTGGCGTCAGAATGACAAACAATTGACGCTGCTATTGACCGATACGGGCACACATCAGTATTTATTTGGAAAGAAAGGAGAATAATATGAGTGAAGAGTTAAAGAAAGCATTGGAAATCTCATTAGCAGAAGCCGAACGTGGAGAAGTTACCCACTATGAATCCGTAGAAGAGTTAATGAAGGCATTAGGATAGCTATCCAAACAATCATTTCTATAAGCAACAATTCCGAAAGGGGTTGTTGCTTTTGTATACACATATGTCATGATCATTTTGTTGGCGTCAGCAAAATGATCAAAAGTGCCAAAAGTGCAAAGCAAAAATAAGATAAAAGATATAAATTAACGTAAAAACGAAAAATTTATTTGCATAATTACAAATTAATTTGTAACTTTGCAGGCGAAATAAAAATTAAAGCTATATGCAAACAGCAGAACAAGCACAAATGACAATGCCTCCGTTTGGAGTAAGAAGAGGAAATGCTATGCCTCGTCTGTCGAAAGAGGAGATCTCGGCGCGCTTTATTAGTGCCGAGGCATCGCGCCAAAGCGTTTTGGACATGGTTCTGCGCTATTACAACTAAATCATCAGTGCATAAAGGATGCACAACAAAGAACTACCGTTGGAGACAACGATAGTCACACAGATATAAAAATATTATGAAAAGTGAGTTCTCTTTTTGTCGTGCCAGTCACGATTGTTTTTCGGTAGCAATATCGATGAACCGCTATATCTGTAGCTCGGAGTAAGTACTTCGGGGTTCTTTTACGCGCGCCCGTATAGGTGCAAAAAGTGCAGAAAGTGCAAAGCAAAAATAATATAAAAAGATAAGATAGAAGATGGATCCGGAAGAATTGAAAGACAGACAGTATGAAAGGCTGATAAAAGCCAGGAATTTCCACTATGAGAATCTCAACAAGTGGTTGACATTCTTCTATGTGGCTATTGGTGCTATATTTGCAGGTTTTTGTACCCTATACAAAGAAGGGTCACCTAAATTGCTGGTACTTGTAATGGCGGTATTGTATATGGTAAGCCTTTGTGCCTACCTTTCTTGCAAGGGCTATTACTATTGGGAGAATCATTGGATTATATTCTTGCAGGATTTCGAAAGGAAGTACTTTGCAGACAAAGAAGATGGCTTGCGTGTCTATTCCGTATTTGCGAATAAAGAAAAACTGCACGAACCCTACAATGCAGTCGGAGGTGCAAATGTATCCACAACAAAAGTGTCGTTGTTTTTAACGTTAACGATAGCTACTATAAGCGGAGCAATATTGATATATTACATCACAAAAGAGATAGGTTGTGTATGCGCTTGTAAGTACTATGCAATATTTGTTTCTTTTATGGAATCAGGCATATTGACAACTATTCTTGCTCTGATCGGAATGCATTTCTCGAAGAGCAATTTAGAAAAATTAGATGACATGAAATTATAAAGGAGGATTTGTTATGGCAAAACAATTTAGTGCCAAGGAGAGAGCGTTAATAACGTCAATTTATAACGCTAAAGATTCGAATACATATGTATTGACGAATGTTTTTGCCCAATGGTTGGATCCCAATGGTGGTATTCGTTTTGATTTAGAGCACGGCAAACTCGTTTATGATCTCGCTATATACGGAGACCATGATGCTATGCTTAATATCAAGAAAGATATAATAAGTACGGCTTTATTGATAAAGTATTTGGAGGATGAGGGCTACATTTATATTATACAAGACGAGACCTCTGTTAAGCAGCCCTCTTTTGTGGGAGCTCAAAACATAACAAGGCCTATAAGTGTTAGTCTTCCGCCCGAGATTGCATATATTATAGCCCGTTCTCTGTATAATATATATGTTTCTTATGATCTAAGGCTTTTTGTTGAAAACGACTTTAAAACAGACGAAGATCTCCAATTGAACAAGGCGGCTGAAAATTTAAAAGCATCGCACAAACAAATACGTATTAGCCGAGCTAGTTTACTGATAAGTGCGTTGGCGCTAATTAGCACACTGTTTTTGTCTCAATGCTCCAGTTGTGAACAGAATAAGTACAATAAGGAGGTTCTTAATACGCTGGCAGATTTTGAGGCGAACTTCTGTGCAATCAATAATCAGAATACATTGGAACTAAGTGCGCATATTGACTCGCTTGGAGTGACTTTTAGTAAACAAAATACCCAAAACATTAACAAGCCTCGTGCAAAGCGCACCGCCGTAAAGAAGCAATATAACCTGATACAGATAGACACCATCAATTGTGATGGAAAGCAATATATTGTATTGCCGATAAAGAAATGATTAACTAAATATAAAAATATTATGTAAAATTCAAATTTACTTAATCGGCTATTGTCATATAGCCATGAAAAACAAAAAGTGCGAATGTGAACAGGAAATAATAATCATCAATCATAGCCCATGCCTTGGGGCTTAAAAGAGAGGCAAAGGATCTTTGACATAGTGGATTTACCGCAAAAAGAAGGAATTTTTGCAGAATTTTGAAAAAAAACTTGCATATGTCAGATAATTGTTGTACTTTTGCAGCGCAAAAGTTTAAACAACAAAACTGACAAGTATGGAAGCAACATTAAAACAACCGGTTATGCAATATGCAGGCACTATCTCTAATGAGAAATGGGATAGTATGCATACCATTGATGAGTTGGACGCGTCATTGAAACGTATTATCCATAAAGAAAAACTTATTGATTCTGACTGGAAAGAGCAACCAATGCGTCTATGGTCTGAGGTGTATGACGAGATGTGTTGTGAGGTTGGGCATGCCTATGGTCTAAATGATATCCGAGAGGCGTGAATATGAGGCGTTTCGAGATATATCTTTCAGGCAAAGCTCAAAGCGACGTTGATAAGTTGCGTTTTGCTATAGTCTTCAAATTCCGTGCCCCACTTACAGCCAAGCGTTATCTGCAGGGTCTGAATAAGAAGATGCAATCATTAAGGATAGGGGCAGATGCAATTCAAGTTGACGAGGAATTATCTAAACAATATGGATTTGATATACGCAGGACCTATTATAAGGAAATGACAATACTTTATACTATTGAGGATGCAAACGTATATATCATTCGTATAATGCCCCAGAGTTTGATTATTTTCTAAATATCATATATAATACTACACAAAGCGGTAATCCACTAAAAACGGTTTACCGCTTTTTTGTGCGTGTAATCCACCTTATATAATAAATAATTGAGCGCGGGGGCGCGCGAAGAAATACGAAAATAATTAACAAATATAAAAATATTATGAAAAAACATTTATTTATTAAAAAGTTATTAGTACTGCTAGTAGTATTGATAACCTGTATTTCCACCGCGTGGGGACAGACGTATAGGCCGGCGAAGGTGGATAACCAAAAGCATGCCCGCGGTGTGGCCATGCAGGGGGCTGCTATCCAAAGCCAGCAGATTATGACCGGAGGAGCGTATAAAGGAACGGTGTATGAGCCGTTTAGCAATGCTACGCCTTCAGAAGCGAATGGTCCGGCAAAGGCACCAGGACGGAGAAGGGGTTATAACCAAGAGACGGGAGAATGGACTCCGGATGCACCGGATATAGAGACAGCAGGTGATTATGGTCAGTCTGGGGAGTCGCCGATTGGTGAGCCTTGGGTGTTGGCCATCTTTGCATTGGCCTTTGCAGGGGTGATAGCCATTCGTCAATACAAACGCAAAACAGTTAAATCTATGAATATGAAAAATTCGACAAGTAAGTTTATTGCTACATTAGCCTTATTGTGCACGCTGGGTGTAGGACAAATGTGGGGATACAATCAGCAATTTGATGGAAAAACGTATATTTATTGGTATACGTCTCCTAATGCTTATTCTACATGGAGCACAGATGCAAATATTTATATTCAATTAAAAAAGAATTATGATCCATGGAGTTGGACCGGATGGAAATCTCCTGATGATGTTAACGATGGATGGGCTCGATACCTTGTTCCGGCAGATGATTATTGTAATGTTCAACTAAAAACGGAACGTGATGGAGGAAAATACACATCAGATGGTGGAAATATTTCTTCTGATAAAACTGTAATATGGAACTATGGAAGTGGATGGGTAGATTATGAATGGCACACAACTTATTTCGCGCGTAGTGCTTATGTTTATTTTGACAATAGCAATGGCGTTTTAAATCAAAGTGTTCACCAAATTTTGTTAGGTCGTGGAGGATGGCCGGATAATGCATCAAAAGTATATAAATTAAAAAATTTCTCCAATACTAGTTTGTGGTATTATGACGGTAGCATTACCTATAATAACTACCAAAATTTCTACTTTATCTCAAATAGTAGTGAATGGAGTGGATACGAATCATCTTCTGCTTCATCGCGCGTAAGTTCTGCTACAAGAAAAACTGCCGACTGCGCGAAAATGATGGATCATAGTAGTCGTCAGTATAATCTCTTTGTACCTAGTTCCTCTTCTGATGGAACAAGTGTGACATCATATGGATATTCTGGCTATAGTTCCCTGAACTCAGACCAACGAGTTCATACTGTAGTTGGAATTCCTGGTGGTACGTATTCTCCTGCCGATGCAAAAGCGGAGATTTCGATGACCTCATATGCATTGACTGGAGAGACTACTTGTTCTGAACAGAATCAGACGCTTTCAACATCTGAATCTTCAAAAACGATAAGTGCCTGCCGAACTGCAACAACTACCTTTACAACTGCATCAGCAACGGGTTATACTTTTAGTGGTTGGTATACTGCGGCTAATGGTGGTTCTCAACTGCAAGCATCTACCACGTACACTTATTATCCAACAGCAGAAACTGATGTTTACGCTCGTTGGACAGCCAATACGCACACAGTTACCTTAGATCAAGAGTCAGGTGTGGCAGGTTATAACACACCAGGAACAGTTACTGAAAAAACTGCTACGTACAATGAAGACATGCCTACCGTTGGCGGTACAATGCCTATAGCTGCTACGGGTTATAAGTTTGCTGGATATTATACAGGACACAATGGTACTGGTACAAAATATTACAATGCGGATGGAACGAGTGCGCACAAATGGGATATTGACGAAAATACTACGCTTTATGCGTATTTCGAAAAGGCACAAATCACCAATATATCGTTTTCACCTACTACGGCAGCGGGAGAGACGAAGGTCGTGGCTACACCTACGGTTAGCCCGTCACCGGAAGGAACGACCTATATCTGTTGGAAACTATTCAATAATGCGGAGTGTACCCATGAGACGGAAGGCTATACGTTTAGTAATGCAGCAGGTGACGCTATACTTAATCCTTCGGGCAACTCCAACGCAGTGTCGTTCGTTACACCGGCATTTACGGGCTCGTACTACGTGCAAGCTATCTTGCGTGCCGGCAACGATTGCGAAGAAAGCACAAAGTTAGACTCTGTTGTTTACCAGTACCTCGTAGCTTCCGACCACACGGTAAAGGTTAAATACATGTGCGACGGCGTAGAGATCGCTCCTCTTACCGAAGTTGTTATTCCGGCTGCTGGCTATAAAGGCATCAAGGCATTGAGCGGCAACGACGTTTTCGGTTATCAATTTAGCAGCTGGTCGCTTGGTGATGGTCTCTCGAATGAATGTGCAGATCCTTCTAATTGTGGTGCAGCAGGCAAAGATAGTATCTATATTAGTGCCGTATATAACGGAACGTTGACAGCTAATTATACGAAGAAAAACATCATTTTCTTCAAAGATAATCTTGGCTGGACAGATCCGGATGATGCTGACGCACATATGTACGTACATCTCAAGAGTGCTTCGGAATGGAATAGTTCTCGTGGTGTAGGAAACATGTATAACTACTATTCTCGTAATAATCAGATGAATCGTGTACCCGGTACTTCGAATATTTTCTACTATGAGTATGGAGCCGGTTCTATTTCCAAATACATTGCATTTACTAAATACTCTTATGATAACTATGAGTCATTTAGCGGCTCGGTAGCTGATCCTGCACAGGTAGTTTATGTAACTAACCCAACACCTGCTAGTTCTGATATGTCAGCAAACTACGGTTTTGATGCCTCAACACCAATGTTTGTTCCGTTGGATAAAACGACGTATGCAGGTCAGTTGTGGAATGAAAGTCAAGCACTATATTTCAACCGTGGATATTGGGTAAACTATATCGGAGAAGAAACAGGTTACTATTTAGATTTGTATGACGGTTCCACTTTGATAAAGAGCGTCAAGTTTACGTCCGAAGACAAATTGATGTCGATGTCCGTAACGCTTGATTTGGAAGCGGCTAAAGATTACTATTTCAAACTACGTCGTGGTAGCAGTATTACGTACGGTAATGCCGGTTATATGAAGTCTGGAGAGAGCGGTACTGATATCGGTTGGGAGTTTGACCCTGCTGTAGATAATAAGTGTGAGATTAGAACCACGGCAGCCGGAGATTATACATTCTTGCTTAGTTACTCTGCTAATAAAGCAGGAACGCATGCTCTTCGTATAGGAGTAACCTATCCTTCTTCTGATGGAGACTACCGTCTTGTATATAAGGACCTCGCTACTTGGTCGCAAGGTTCTGCCCATACGGCCTCTTGGAATCACCCGTCGCGTGTTATTACACAACGTGCAAGTGCAGAAGATATGGTTTCTTTCTATATTAGTAAAGCAGAAGGAGCTAATGCAAGTCTAACATTGCAACAAGTATCAACAATTGATCCAAGTACAGGTGCTATTACCTGGACTGCAGGAACAGATATCAGTTCTTTGCTTTCTTCCATCACTGAGTCCGGGGTATATAACTTCAAGGTTACTCAAGACGAAAACAAAGCAGTTTCTGTTACTTACGAGGGCGCGTACGAAGGAAACTATTATATCCGTACGGATAATGCAGGCTCATCGAAATGGTCGGACTACATAGCACTTGATCACCAGATGACCTATTCCGAGTATGCTATAAGCAGTGGTTATACACACTATTATATGCATTATTGCACACGCGGTTCAAACGTGAAGTTCTGTATTGCGAATGACTATAGTCCGTGTATTTCCGATACGCTGATTCAAGACGTAACCAGAAACTTTGATCAAAACATGGATGAAAATGGCTTCTTGAGTAACGATGGACATGGTGATCCGGACTATGATAGATACAGCGCTAACATCCGCTTTATGTGGAATCAAAACACGAACAAGATTAGTCGTGCATATCTATCCTCTTCTCTTTCCGGCAACCTCCTAACACTTACCAATAATGGAGCAAACGTAGGCGATGTTACCGATGAGAATGATGTTAACAAGAGCGGTGTAAATATCACATTTAAGGATGACCAGAACTGGATCTATGAAGCTATTGTAAAGGTTAAGCCGAGTGCAAATGTGCGATTAAAAGTCTTTGCGCGCTATAGTAATGCAGGCAATACGGCTACAAAGGATCAATATCTTATTGGTTCCTATAATAGCGGTACGTATGATGCCAGCAGTTCAGAATTGCTGCTTACCGGAACAGGTGACATTATGCAAACCATCCGTATTTTGTATGATTTCAAGACTAACCGTTTGGTAAAAGCTTGGATGCCGACCGCTGAGATTGAAGGCGCACAGACGATTGATGCCGACCTCATGATCGTACGTGAGCATCAGCAATCGGCACAAAACATTCTTCTTGTAGATAAAGACAAGGTACATGGTTCGTTGACTACGGACAAGAAGATTTATGCCGTTATGCGTTTTAACCGTTGGATTCTCAGCAACCGTGCTAATCCGAATGACAAGAGTGATACGCACGCTGGAGATGATTATTATACATATCACCCGTTGTTGCCTGTAGGACAATGGTTACCGACATACGAACGTAGTTTGTATTATATCAGCTTCCCGTTTGATGTCAAGATAAGCGAGATCTTCGGTTTCGGTAATTACGGTACTCATTATGCTATTCAACGTTATGATGGTGCAGGTCGTGCGAAGAACGGATATTGGGTAGATAGTGATCCTAACTGGAAATGGGTTCCGCCCACAGGAACGCTGAATGCCTATGAAGGATATGTGCTTTCGCTTAGTATGTCCAATATGGATGCAGGAAATACAGCCGTTTGGACCAATAAATCCAGCGAAATTGAATTATATTTCCCATCATCTACAACAGGTACAATAACTATTGAAACCACGAATGTGACTATTGATGCTTTGGATGACAAGATATACAAATGTAAAATCGAACGCGATAAACGTAATATTAAGGATAGTTATTGGCGTTGTATAGGTGTTCCTAGTTATGCAGATTATAGCGGAACTTTGACAGATGACAAAGCAGCGGTGATCAATTGGCAGAAAGAGAAAGAAGAATTGCCATTTATCTATGAAATCAACTGGCAAGATAAGTCATTGACGCCGTTTGTGGGAACGAACTTCCCGTTTAAGGCTATGCACTCTTATCTTGTTCAATACGGAGGAGAAATTAACTGGACTAATGTGGCTAATGTGTCTTCATCTATCGTGGCTCGTGAAAGAACAACCACAACAGAACAAGTATATCGTCTTGAGTTGAGCCAAAGTGATGCTTTCTGCGATCAAACATATGTCCGTATGACCGATATTGAAGGTGTGACAAATAGTTTTGACTTTAATCATGATCTTAGCAAGGAAACTAATGCCGGTAGAGCAAATATCTGGACAATGACAGCAGACTCGGTTTCTGCAGCCGGTAATAGCATGCCGACTTCTAATCAGACATCTGTTATTCCGGTAGGTGTGAAGATTATTGACGATGGCGATTATACCATCTCGATGCCTGAAGGAACAAACGGCGTAGGCGTAGTCCTTATAGATAATATCGCGGGCACGCGCACGAACCTCGCACTGGAGGATTATACCATTAATCTGGCAGCAGGTCAGTATGATGAGCGCTTTATTCTCGAGATCTCGCCGATTGTGAATACACCGACAGGTGTAGAAACAGTGAGCGGTGACGGCAAGAAGAACATCCGCAAGATGATGGTAGATGGTGTCTTGTACATCGTTCGCGACGGTAAAGTATTTGACGCAAGAGGTATGCTTTGTAAATAAGGCATACCCTTGCTCTTATGCGCGTGTATGTACCTGAGCGTGCGCGTGTTCCTTAAAAGAAAACGCGCATTAAAGGGCGAATGAAAATTCACAAAAAAATCGGCATAACATTTGCGTATGTCGATTTTTTTTTGTATCTTTGCAGAAAATTTAGAGTTATGGCAACGCACGACTTGGTAAAAATGTTCGACAGCACAAAAATCCGTGTTGTATGGGATGATGAAAAAGAGAAATACTTCTTTTCCGTAGTGGATGTGGTTGGTGTTCTGACAGAGAGCTCTGACGGGCGTAAGTATTGGAATAAACTTAAACAACGTCTCAAAGAAGAAGGAAATGAGTCGGTGACAAATTGTCACCAACTGAAATTACAGGCTGCTGATGGCAAACGTTACAACACGGATGTTGCGGATTTGGAGGGCATTCTGCGTATCATCCAGTCCATCCCTTCCAAGAAGGCGGAGCCGATCAAGCGCTGGTTAGCGCAAGTGGGCAGCGAGCGTTTTTATCAGATGCAGGATCCGGAGCGCAGCATTGAACAGGCCGTCAAGGACTACCGTCGTCTCGGTTATTCGGAGAATTGGATCAACCAGCGCATCAAGACGATCGAGATACGCAAGGGCTTGACGGACGAATGGAAAAGGAGCGGCATTGAGAACGAGTCGGATTATGCGCTGTTGACCGACTTGATGAGTAAAGTATGGAGCGGCATGACCACGCGCGAGTACAAAGAGCATAAAGGGCTGCAGGCGCAAAACCTGCGAGATAATATGACCAATATGGAATTGCTGCTGAATGCGTTGGCGGAGCAGACGGCTACCGACCTCAGCAAAGAACGCGACCCGAAAGGGATGGTCGAAACGGCACATGTGGCAAAAGATGGCGCTGAAGTGGCGCGTAATGCCCGCGCAGATATCGAGCAGCGCCTGGGACACACAGTGATCAGTAGCGATAAGGCAATCGATCATATCACGCCGCAAGACGAATTGCCTTTTAAGAAATAGCCTCCGGGCTATTTTTTGTGTGCAAGAAAGAAAATATTGTCTTTTGTATTTATTTTTAATGGGACACTACTGAGAAAAAAACATAAATGACACCTCATTTTCTGTAGCACCTACGTGCTCTGTGTATTTGCTTGCTTGATCATCTATGTAAATAAATTTACCTATCTGCTCAATCAATCAAATCCACACTCTGGCGAGTACCAGCTAATGAGGACATAAACATAAAAAACATTATAATTCACGAGTGTATGATAAAATTGTTTTGTAGGTTAATTTCTGATTGATAATTTGAATCTCGTAGGAGATGAGGATTTGGTTGATAAGGTTCATTGTAAATTTATTTATGAATGAAGCTTAGTAAGCAAAGACTTATGGATTATGAAATAATCAAAATTATTAATCAGTGTTTTATATGTTTTTTTCTCCCATTAAAAAAAGTCTGCATTGCTGCAGACCTTTTTGATTAGAATCGGTACGTGGCACCGAGGGTGAAGTTGATGCCATGCTCGTGGTGCTGGTAATAAACCGCGTTCTTGCGATGAATGAAGTTATTCAGCTGCAAGAACAGCGTCAGGTTCGGCTTCGGCTCAGGGCGGAGGACCTGTCCCTCATTCCTTTCACCTTTCACCTTTAACCTTTCACCTTTACCACCTACCCACATCTCATATTGCACGCCGAGGTTGAGGTCGATGCAGGGCTTGAGCGTACGCTGCGCATAAGTATCATCCGCTGCGGTATACACCAGCGCGGTGCGCGAACCCTCGAACAGGTTCTCCGAATAGAGCGACCAGTGCTTGTCGATCCGGCCATCTACCCGCAGACCGAGTTTCCATGCCGGGCGGTCATAGACTGTCGTATCCCCTTTCCAGATGAAATAATCGCCATTCAGATTGACCCGCACGATATCGCGGTAGTGATAGTTCACTTCTGCGCCGATCTTTCCGCGGTTATAATTCGCATAGAAGAACCCGAACTCGCCCGGTCTCAAGTTGATCGGCACGGCCAGTTCATTCCACGTCAGCTTGTCCGTCGTCGCGATCCAATTCTCCTGATTCAGCATCAGCGCATACCCGCCATGCACCTCAATGAAGAGGTCGCGATGCGGACGGATACGCAGACCCACTTCGGCATCCACAGGCGTATAAGGCGCCGCATGGTGCTCCGTGATACCCGCATGGATAAGACGATAGCGGTTGGTCTCCATGAATTCCTGCAGCGTTCCTCTGCCTAACTCACCCTTTGCATCGGCATATACCGTCAGCCAGCGCTGTGCGATCTGGGCCTCAAAGCTGATATGCGGCGAGGGAGCGAAAGTGATGTTCTTCGTGCCCGACAGACTATTTTGTCCGCAGCCGATATTCATATCCAGGTTCACGCCCACATGCAGCAATATATTCCTGCCCCGATAGGCATAATAGGGCTCGATACGCAGGTTATGCCTGCTATTATAGAGCGAATCCGGAATGATCTTGCTCAGGCTGTTGAGTTGCATGAAGCTATTCTGCACGCCGAGGTTCATACCCACATGGTGCTCGTCCGCATGCCAATCGAAGAACGCCTTCGTATTGATATGATGCTCGCTCACCGCGTCCGGTTTGGTGAATAGCTCATAGCCCACCTGCACATTGTACTGCACATCCTGCTTTGCATTCGCCCGCACGCCCAGATACACCTCCGTGGTCCAGAGGGTCGTGCTGTTCTTGGGCAACGTGTCCGACCAGTAATCGCCGTACTTGCGATAGAAGATATTCCCGCCGTTGAGACCGAAATACACATCGCAGGTACTATACGTATGAGCGAAATCCAGACCGATCTTGGTCTTGCTCAGCCGTCCGTGGTCGCACCAATCGCCTTTATGATGGGCATAGAGATCGAGGATCGATTTCTTACCGTCATCCACATGGTACCCGAAGTCAAACAGCGTATTGGGATGACCCAAACCGCCGCGGATATATCCGCTGTAGGGTTGATTGCCCTCAAACCGCGTAGGCTGCGACAGCATGGGATTGATCGATGCTTCCGGCGCTACATTCACCGTATAGGTCGAGTACTCCACCGGCGTGGGTTCGATCGTGGTCTGCTGCACTGCCGGCTTCGTAGCCACTTTCCCCGTCGCCTGTATCTCCGGCTGAAAATCCCGCTCTACCGTCACCGAGCGATTGAGCTCACTATCGTTTTGCGCATATAAAGGACATAGGACAAAGGACAATAGACAAAGGGCTAAAATAGTCTTACAGGCGAAGCCGGTCTTATAGCGAAGCGGTCCTACAGGCGTAGCCGGTCTTACAACGTAGTGGTCTATTATATTAATCGTTTTCTTCATCGCTCTCCTCCTTTTCTTCTACGGGTTTTTCCTGTTCATCCAGTTGTGCCAGCCTCGTCTCGATCATCGGGCGGATATCATCCGTGCGGGTGTAGTTCTGCTGCAGCACCAGCAGGTACTGCCGTGCCTGGAAGAGTTCGCCCTTATCGCGGTTGATATCGCTCAGCAGGATCAGCGCGCGGGCCAGCCAGTATTGCTGCTGCGTATTGCTCTGCGCAAACGCCATGATCTGCGCTTCGGCAGCATCCGGATCTTTGAGCTCATAATAGCTCTGTGCCAGCAGGTACTTCGCTTCCGCCCCTTGCGCCGTACGCACTTCTGCGGACAGGATCTTCAGATCCGGTTGGGCTTGACTCCATTGACCCAAGCCGATATACGCTTTCGCTCTGCAGTACAGCGCCTCGCTCTTGCTCTCCTCGTTCACCGGCGTATCACTCAGGATCTGTCCCGCTATATCGATCGCTGCCTGATGACGGCCGAGCGCTTGCGAGCAACGAAGAATACCCAAACGGGCCGTCGTGATCCGTTCGCGACTCGAAGCTAAAGCATGCATGCGATAGAATGCCTCCAGCGCACAGTTATAATCGGCCTTGTCGTAGCAGATCTCCGCCACGCGCGTAGCCGCCTCTTCCTGATACGGATTGGCGTTCATCTCGGCAAGCACCTGGTAATGCGTCAGGGCTTCGGTCGTTTGACCCAAACGGTAATACGCGTCCGCCAGATAATAGCGCGCCGTAGTGCAGTACCGCCCACCGGCACAATACTGCGTGATATAATTGCTGAGGCTCACCGTCGCTTTCTGATAGTCCGCCTGCATATACTGCATCTCTGCCGACGCATAGAGGAGCGAGTCCTCTTTGGTCGTCACGGTCATATTCAGTTTGGCCAGGTTCTTCGTATAAGCCAAGTATTCCTCCACGCGGCCCGATTCTACATACAATGCCTGCAGGGCATCGAGTGCCGTATAGGCTTCTTCCGACCCGGGGAACTTCTCGATCGTCTGACGGTAAGCGGCAATAGCCTGCTCATTCTCTTTGATATTGCGGTATAACATCGCCCGCTCCAGACTCGCTTTGCGCGCCAGGGTAGAGTGCGGATAGGAAGTCAGCAACTTCTCATACGTCGCGATCGCCTCACGCTCCTGGTCCAATTGCAACTGCGCACGGGCCATCTCGTACCAGCCGTCATCCGCATAGTCCGATTTGGGGTAGCGCTTGGTCAATTCGCCCAGCACGTTCACCTTATCCTGGTATTTATGCTGCAGACCCAGCGCCAAGCCCTTTTGATAGAGCGCATAGTCCGTGCCTGCCGCCTGGAGGTTCGCTACCTGCGTATAGTACGCGATCGCCGAGCTGAACTGGCGAGACTGGAAATAGCAGTCGCCGATCCGGTTAAGCGCATCCGCGTACGTGGGTTCGGTCGCCAACGCCGCATCGATATACTGCGTGAAGGCCTCGCGTGCCTCGTTGTATTTCGCTTGCGCAAACGCACAATAACCTTGTGTGTACCGCGCGATGAGGGCGTTGGCCGAGTTCTTGGCGTCTGCCCTACCGAAGAAAGTCTTCAAGTCCTGCTCGCAGGCCATATAGTTCCGCAAGCGGTAATATGCCTCCGCGCGCAGGTAATACGCCTCCGTGGTGTACTTGTCCGACTCCGCCGCATGCTCAATCACCTGCGTGCTCCATTCGGCCGACTGCTGCATCTTACCTTGCAGGAAACAGTCCGCGCCCAACTGATAGCGCAGGTACTGCTTGGTGCTTAGCATCTTCGCCGTCGGGTGGGGGATAGAATCCAAAGTAGCGATCGCTGCGGCGTAGTTCTTGCTCTGCATCAGCGCGTCGCTCAGCAGCTGATAGACACGCCCCTGGTACTTGGACTTCGGGAATTGCGTCAAGAAGTCATGGAATGCCCGCACGGATTCGCCCAACGCACTCGAACTCTGATAGGTGCAGAGCGCGTAGTTATAGGTAGCCTCCTCCGTAATCTCCGGCGTGATCTTATACCCCGCTGCGGCTTGATACGATAGCTTCGCCTGCTCAGGTTGGTTCAGCTGCACATAGGCATTGCCCAGCGTCAGATACGCCGACTCGGATATCGCATCTTTCTCCGCCTTCACGGCCTTGAGCGATGCGACCGCCTCGGTGTACTGCCCCAGGTTATACTCCGCCGTACCTAACATATACATATCGCTGCGCAGGAGTTCTTCCTTCTGCTCGCTCGCGATCTGACGATAGATACGCAGATGCTCCACAGCCTGCGCGTACTCCGCCTTTTGGAAGTATATCTCGCCTAAGATACGGTGTAGTTCTCCGCTATTGGCATCCTCAGGATGTGCTTGCAGCAGTGCCTCGGCACGGGTCTGCACCTCGTCCGTATTGCCCTGCGCGTAATAGATCTGCACGATATAGTACGGCACGGTCTTGGCATATTGGGGTTCGTTCTCCAGTTGCAGCAAAGCCGGCAGAGCATCCTCGTACTTACCTAACTTATACAGGCAATACGCATTATAATATGCTCCGCGGGTAGCATAACGGTTGTCCGTCTTGGCCAGCATCCCGAAATAGATTGTGGCGCGCTGGTACTCCTGCTGCATCAGGTAAGCGTATCCGCGATAGAACGAGTAATCCGTCTGGTGCGGACGGGTCAAGGCTTTGATCTCCACCAGCTCCAGAATCTTCAGACTCTTCTTATATTGCCCTTTCTCCACAAGCAGGATACCTTGCATCAGGTTCACCTCATCCACAAACGTGGTATAAGGATATGCCTGCAGGTATGCCTTTAGGTCACGCTGCAGCATCTTGTCCCGACCGTCAAAGCGCTCGGACAAAGCATTGTAGCGCGCCTCCATCTCGGAGATCTGGGCATAGAGAGGACATAGGACAAAGGACAATAGACAAAGGGCTAAAATAGTCTTACAGGCGTAGCCGGTCTTACAGCGAAGCGGTCTTACAGGCGTAGCCGGTCTTACAGCGAAGCGGTCTATCATCTTGCTAATTTGATTTCATTCCACATCTCGAGCAGCATCTCCTGTGCGTCACCGGCATCGTGCATCAGGGCGCAACGGTCGATCGTGCTCTTGTCGGCATAGTAAACCGGGTTGAGGTGCAATGCGTGCGGATCCAGCCACTCGCCGTCCACGTAGATCTTCTCCTCGCCGAAGAAATAGCTTGCATCCACGGTCTCGGGCCATTCCTCTGCATCGTTCATCTCATCCAGGATCTCCGCTGCAGCGTTCGGTCCACCGGCACAGGATACATAGCCGATCTCCTCCATGTTCTTGAGCGCATTCTCTGCCTTGCACATATAATCGATGAAATACGTAGCGGCCTTGATGTTCTTCGCATACTTCGGGATCACCCAGCCGTCAAACCATACGTTCGAACCCTCTTTGGGCACGATATAATCGAGCATCACGCCCATCTCGGCTGCCTCTTCGATCGCAAACTGCGCGTCACCCGACCAGCTGAGGTTCAACCATGCTTTGCCTTTGGTCATCTCTTCCTTACCGAAGTCAACCTCCCAGCCGCAGATCTGCTTCTTCGCTTGCAGCAGGATATCCTTCACAGCAGCTACGCGCGCTTTGGTGATGTTGCGCACTACCTCGTCGCGGTTCAGCTCATGATTCTCGATCTGATTGGCAAACGCATAGAGTACCAGCACCGAATACACATCGCGGAAGGCATCTTTCATCAGAATGCGGTTCTCGAACTTCGGATCCAGCACCGCTGCCCAGCTCTCCAGGTCCTCGCGGTTCACGAATTGCGGATTGTAGATGAAACCCGTCGTTCCCCACATGTAACCTACCGTGTAGTCGCTCACTTGCACGTCATGACGTGGCGCCATCTGCTGGAATTTATCCCGTACGAACGGCGAGATATTATCGAAATAATAAATGCTGTCCGCGATCAGGTCCTTCTGGATGGGCAGGATCAGATCTTTCTTGAGCATGCGCTCAATGATGTACTCCGACGGACAGAACACGTCATAGTCCTCATGACCTACCTCGATCTTGGTCAACGCGGTCTCGTTGATGTCGAAAGTCTCATAGACGAGTTCCACTTTCTCGCCCGTCTGGTCAAAATACCACTGCTCGAAGTTCGCTTTCACATCTTCGTTGATGTAGTCAGCCCAGTTGAGCACTTTGAGTTGATGTGCGCGGTCCGTACCGCCGCAGGAAGTCAGTACGATGGCTGCGATAGCCATTACCCAAATAGAGATCTTTTTCATTTTTCTTCTTGTTTTTTATTACGTATGTTGATATAAATTAGCACAGCTAACATCACCAGTAAGATGATCGTAAACAGCGGTCTCAACTCGGGAGTCAAACCGCCTTTTCGGGCATCCGAGTAAATAAACGTACTCAGGGTCTCCAGTCCGCCGCTTCCCTTGGTGAAGAACGTCACGCCGAAGTCATCTACGGAGAGGGTGAGCGCCAAGATGAATCCGCTCAGCATTCCCGGCCAGAGTTCCGGCAACATCACCATGCGCAGCGCTTGCGCAGGCGTAGCACCCAGGTCCAATGCCGCCTCGTACGTATTGGGATTCATGCGACTCAGACGCGGCAACACGCTCAGCACCACATACGGCGTACAGAATACCACATGCGCGATGCATACTGTCGCCAAGCCCTGACTCATGCCCAGCGCCACAAACAGCAGGAAGAGCGATATACCCGTAATGATATCCGGGTTGATCATCGGCACGGAGTTCAGGAAACTCACCATCTTGCGATGCCTTGCCCGCATATTGTAGATACCGATCGCGGCGAGTGTACCGAGGATCGTCGAACAAACAGCAGCTACCAGCGCGATGATCAGCGTGTACCACATGGCGCTATTCAGACCCGCGTCCGCCTTGCCCGTGAAGAGGTTCACATACAGGTCCATCGAGAAACCGGTCCAGTTACCCAAGATCTTACTTTTCGTGAACGAGAACACGGCGATCAATGCGATCGGGGCGTACAGCACGATCAGCAATAACCACAGGTATGCCTGCGATGCGTAATGCCGATGCAGACCCATTCGCTTGCGGTGCAGCGTCTCTTGCTCTACGCTCGAAAGGCTCTTCTCTTTTCGGCGGCAATAAACGACGTAGCCGCCATATAGGACGGTTCCCGCGATCACCAGCCCGGCCAGGATCCACCAGATCCAACCCCTGCTGCTTCGCGAAGCGGCAGTGTGACTTACCAGCCAGTCCTCAAACGCCTTATACGCATTCTGCCGTAACACCCGCTGGCCGCGGTTCTTGATCTCTTTCTTATTCCGCCAAACGGTCCATGCGACGTTCGATTTATCGGTATAACTATAGATCGAATCGAACCGATCAGCCAAAGGCTGCGGCTCACTCGCAAAGATAAAATCGAGAGAGTCTAACAGTCCGGAGGACGGTCTTACAGGCGAAGCCGGTCTTACAGCGTAGCGGTCTAACAGCGTCAGCGGTCTCATAGAGATATTGACTTTCTCCGCCTCATACCGCTCCGGGAACTCTGCCAGCAACGCGTTCTCACCCGTCGCACCCACCTTCACCTCATACGTCAGGTTCGACTGCGCAAAAGAGGAAAGAGCCATAACCAATAACCAATAACCAATAACCATTAATCGTCTCATACGAGTCCCCCTCCTTCCTCTTTATCGTCATGCTCGCCGAAGAACGAGGTCAGACCGATCACGATCAGCAGTACCAGACTCAGCACCGCGCCGTAGTTCAACAGATCCGTTGTCGTGATATAGTCCTGAATCAGGCTACCGAACAGCTTGATATTATTATGCGTCAGCAGTTCTGCAATCGCGAACGTACTCACGGTCGGCATGAAGACCATCACGATGCCGCTATACACACCGGGCATACTCAGCGGCACGATCACTTTCCAGAAGCTCTGCCAGCGGTTTGCCCCTAAGTCCTGCGCCGCCTCCACGAGGCTGTTATCCATCTTCTGCAGCGTATTATAGATCGGGTAGATCATAAAGGGCAGGTAGTCGTAGCACAAACCGAACAGCAGCGCTCCTTCGCCCAGCGGCAACCCGCACATATTAAACAACTCTACGGTAGCTACCGTACGCAGCAGAAAATTGATCCACATAGGCAATATAAACAACATCGCCATCACTTTGGGCGTCTTGAAATCTTCCTGCGCCATGATATACGCCGCCGGGAAGCCGATCAGCAGGCAGATCGTCGTGTTGAACATCGCGATCATCAGCGAATAAAGAAAAGTCTGAATCGCTTCGCTATGATGGAAGAACTTCGCGAAGTTGCGGATCGTGAAACCGCCGTCAATGTCCGTGAACGCGTACACGCCCACCAAGATCAGCGGCAGCACCACGAACATGGCCATGAATGCTACATACGGCCACGCCCATGTCCGTCGCGAAGAAAATATCTGAACGAGCTTAGTCATGGCTTTCGACTTTCGACTTTTGACTTTCGACTTTATCAATTTTGATAAATTTCGGCTTGATAACAATTCCCACGCGGTCGCCGTCATCCCATACATCGTTCGTGTTTACAAAGAAATCATACCCCGTATCGGTACGGATTGTGAGGTGGAAATGATTGCCCTTGAACAGGATGAAATGCACCTCACCGCTCAGCGTACCCTCTTCCTCGTAGTCCTGCAGGTCGATCGAACGGAACGGCACACGTACCAATACCTTGTCTCCGGCTGCGAAGCGCGCCACCTGCTCTTCATTTACCTCCCATTCGGCACCCAAGAAACGCACCTTGCCGTTCTTCAGCACTTCGCCGTCCAGGTAATTATAAAGATAGTGCTCTTTCTTCATGATCTGGATATCTTCCGGTCGAACCAACATACCCACTTCCGTTCCCGGCAGGTACTCATGGTAGTCCTGAATGAGGAACTCGTAGTTATCCGGCGTCAAGACACGCATCTCATAATGTACGCCCTTGAAGATACAACTCTGCACCTCGCCGTACCATTTAGTGAATTTCCCCTTCGGCACCCTGTCCTCTTCATCCAAATCTGCCTGAGAAGCAGCATCGGGACCTTTATCGCTTTCGACTTTCGACTTTCGACTTTCGACTTTCCATATATAAATATCCTCCGGTCGAATGACCACATCCACGGGGTTGTTCTCGCCGAAACCGGTGTCGATACAATCGAACACCTGTCCGCAGAACTGCACTTTCTTATCTTTGATCATCGTACCGCTCAAGATATTGCTCTCGCCGATGAAATCGGCTACAAAGCAGTTTTGCGGCTCATTGTAGATATCCGTCGGCGTACCGATCTGCTGGATCTTACCTTCGCTCATCACGACCACGCGGTCGGAAAGCGTCAGCGCCTCTTCCTGGTCATGCGTCACGTAGATAAACGTAATACCCAATTTCTCGTGCAACTCTTTCAACTCGATCTGCATATCGTGGCGCATCTTCAGATCCAACGCACTCAGCGGCTCGTCCAAAAGCAGCACTTCGGGTTTATTCACGATCGCGCGCGCAATAGCTACACGCTGTTGCTGACCGCCCGAGAGCGTATCTACCTTACGCTCCTCGTAACCCGTCAGGTTCGCCATCTTCAGCGCCTGACGCACTTTCTTCTTGATCGTCTCCGGGTCCACTTTCTTCAACTTCAGACCGAAAGCGACATTATTGAATACATTCAGATGAGGGAACAAAGCGTACTTCTGGAATACCGTATTCACGGGACGCTTGTAAGGCGGAGTCTTGGTCACATCCTCGCCTTTTAACAGGATCTCGCCTGAACTGGCAACTTGAAAACCGGCTATACAACGCAGTAACGTTGTCTTACCGCAGCCCGAAGGACCTAAGATGGTGACGAACTCGCCTTTCTTCACTTGCAGGCTGACGTCATCCAATGCAAACTTACCATCCTCGAACTGCTTCGAGACATGGTTTACCTCAATAATAAAATCCGATTTTGCCATTTCTTTCCATAAAAACACGCGCGTACTCGCGCAAAATACGGCACAAAAGTACTGCTTTTTTTTGATATATGCAAATAAAATGACTTTTTTCTGCAATTTTTCACTTTTATTTGTATATTCCAATTATTTTTTGTATCTTTGCACCCGCAAAGGTTAAAACAACACAATTATGCCAAAGATTTTTGAGTATTTTGGATTTGTCTTCTTCTTTTATTCTAATGAGCACGAGCCGATCCACGTGCATGTTACGCATAAGGGTTGCCAGAGTATTTTCGAGCTTATTATGGATAATGGAATACTGACGGAGATCCGTGTCCGCGAAAAAGCAGGAGAAGAACCGCTATCGTCCAAAGATCAGAAAACCGCAGAAGAATTTATTCGTAAGTACAGCAAAAACATTATTACCAAATGGATTAAGTTCTTTGTGTTGAGGCAGGCAGTTAAAAGTACAACCATTAAAACCAAATTATAACTATGAGCAGATTGTATATTAAGGAAGCAAAAGATGCGGGCAATTTGTCGGTGGACTTGCTGTTCAGCGACCAAACGACCCGCAGAGTGGATATAGGTGACTTCATCCGTCGTCACCCTCATCCACAGTATAATAAATACCTTGACCCGCGCAAATTCCGCCAATTCGAAATAGAAGATGGCAATGTGGTGTGGGGCAAGAGTTGGGATCTCGTCTTCCCTGTTGAGCAATTACATGCAGGTGTAATTGCCGACTAACTACATCGCTGCTACCGACAGCGTTAAAAGTGGTGACATATATCGGCCAAGCTTGACCGATCAGACATAAGGCGCAAGCGAGCGCCACAATAAGCATTTGCTTTATTGAGGATATATTCGATCTTGGACAATTGTAATAGCATTCCGAAATATTGTGAATGTTCACACTACTGGTGTGGGCATTCTGCGTATATTGGATGCTATAGGAGTCCAAGCCTGAATATACCAATATATCAGATGTTCACACCTTTTATATTACATATATTAAATATTAACAATAATTTTTTTTCTGACATGAAAAACAACTATTTATGGCTACTACTTGTAGCGTTATGCTTAGGTTCTTGCTCTCAAATGTACAACTATGTACAAGTGTTTGAAACACAATCTCAATCTGAGAAAATTAAAGCAGCAGACAAAGGCTTGCTTTATGAAGATGAACATTGTTCAATTTATTATTCGTTTTGGGCAAATGGTGGAGATGCTAGTTTCTCTATTTTTAACAAAACCAACGAAATCATGTATATTGACTTGAGTAAATCCTTTTTTATTCGTAACAACATAGCCAATGATTATTATAAGGAGCGTGAGTGGGGTGAAGCAAGATCAATATCTTTATCTGAACAAATGTCTAATACAGCATCCTCTTCAGAGAATATTAGAAAAACTTATGGAGTTAGTGCGGCATATGTTGGAAATTACGGAACACTCCCCGTTACTGAGCACGACCCGATTTTAACTACCGCATCTGCTTCCGTTACGGATTCTTATGGCATTGTATACACAACTGCGGTAGCAAACTCATTAGCAACAAGTCGAACGGTTTCTTCTGCAATTAAGGAGCAAAAGATAATGGCTATTCCGCCGATGTCATCAAAGATAGTTATTGAGTATTATATAAGCGATAACCTTCTCCTCGATTGTGATTTGGATCGTTATCCGGAAGAGAAAGCATCTCTTGAATTCAGCGAAACAAATAGTCCTCTGCACTTTACCAATTATGTAACGTATACATTAGGCGGTTCATCTCAAGAGCAAGTTATTAAAAATACTTTCTATGTTTCTAAAATAACCAATTATGCAGAACCATTCGCGATTACATACCAAGAGCGCATGAAACCTTGTCAAAACCATACTTCAGATGATAGTAAAGATTATAAACCCAATTATCCGGTAAAAGTATATGATCCGTACTATACTTTTGATATATCAAATTGTTTCTATTTGAAATATAACATTTTGTCAAAGCGGAAACATTACAAAGATACTCGTAAATATTATTATAACTCAGAGTATAATGGATACACAGAAATGGGGACAGATGAACAAAGCGAATATCAGCAAAGGCTTTTAAATCCCTTTGCAAAACCCAAGAAATAATCCTTTGTCAATTGTCAGGGCAATTGTATTGCGCGCTCATATTCGCGCTGCTCATCATGGGCAGCGCTTTTTTTCATTTTTCTTCCATTTTCCTCGCCCCCAAAATTTGCATTTTTCCATTTTTCTTGCATACTCCATTTTCTTGTAGTACATTTGCACTCAAATTAGCATATTCTAGTATGCGATTAGTATGTAATCAGTAGGTAATTAGTAGGTGATTAGTAGGTTGTTAGTAGGTTATAATCGGAATAATCCAAGGATCACGTTATGGCGACAAAGCAACGAGAAAGCTATCACAGCATATTTTTCGTATCTTCGGCACGCCCCTTCCCATTACGAGGCATGTAAACTATGCCTTATAATGGGTGGGTTCCCTCCGAATTTACTTTCGCATCCCGCGGTGCATATGCCAATTTTGAGGGATTTTTTGCCGGCGCTTGCAGCGTCTAGTTTTGAGACCGAATAGAGCCCATCTTATGCAAGCATAATAGTCTCTCTCCGTTCTCCAAACATAGTATAATAATACTATTTAGCAAAAAAGTCCCTCAAAAATTTGCATATGTGCGATTTTTGTAGTAATTTTGTGCCCGATTTTGAAAAATCATAACGATTATGATATACAGATTTACTTTTTCGTGTGAGGAAGGCGATCCGAACTTCCGCCGCGTGTTTGAGGCTGATGCAGACGCAACGTTCTTGCAGTTGCATGAGGCGATCCTCAAGAGTGTAGGTTATCCTGACGACCAGATGACGTCGTTCTTCTTGTGCAACGATGAGTGGGAGAAGGGCCAGGAGGTGACGCTCGTGGAGATGGATTCGAACTTCGACTACGACAACATGGTGATGAACGAGACGCGTCTTTCCGACTTGATTGAAGAGGTAGGCCAACGCCTGATCTACATCTTCGATCCGATGTTCGAGCGTTATTTCTTCGGTTCCCTCAAGGATATCCAGCCGGGTAGTATGAACGGCGTGGAGTGCGTGGAGAGTCGCGGTAAGGCGCCTAAGCAGCTCAAGTCTGACGACCCCTTGGCGGGTATCGGCGGCAAGGGTGCAGACGATGACTTCCTGTTCGATGACGAGTTTAAAGACGAATACGACCTCGGCGACATCGACATGGAAGGCTTCCAGGACCTCAGTTTCGACGATGGCACAATGTTTTGACGCGCGCGCCAAAACAATTGGTGATTGGTAATTGGTGATTTATGGATAGAGAGTTTGTTTTGAACAAATGTATAAATTTCTCAATTAAAATCAATAAATTGAGGAAATACCTTTGTGAGACTCAATATGAGTATAATAACTCTGATCAAATCCAACGATGCGGTACTAGCATTGGAGCTAATTATAGTGAGGCTTGCGATGCTGAAACCAAAGCGGACTTTATCCATAAACTGGGAATAGCCCAAAAAGAAGCCAATGAAACAATGTATTGGTTGAGGGTATTGTATGGTTCAGACCTGATTCCTTCAGAAATATATAAGGAAATGATGACTGATGTAAGCGATTTGTATAGAATCATAACTGCAAGCATTAAAACAGCAAAGTCATCTACAACTAACAAACAATGACCAATAACCAATTACCAATAACCAATATCAAAAGTTTACTTTTGATTCTTGGTCCCACCGGTGTAGGCAAAACCGAGTTGTCGCTTCGCGTGGCGGAGCACTTTGGATGTCCGATCGTCAACTGCGACAGCCGGCAGATCTTCCGGGGTATCCCGATAGGTACCGCCGCGCCGACAGCCGAAGAACAAGCACGGGTGAAGCACTACTTCATCGCCACGCGCGAACTCGAGGAGGATTATAATGCCGGGCAGTTTGAACGGGATGCAATCGCCCTGCTGGATGACCTCTTTAAGTCGCACGACGTGGTCGTCATGACCGGCGGATCCATGCTCTACGCGGATGCCGTCTGTCACGGGCTCGATGACCTGCCTGCCGTGCCGCCGGACATCCGCACACAAGTGCAGCGGGGCTACGAAGAGAAGGGCTTGGATTGGTTGCAGGCAGAGGTGCAGCACCTCGATCCTGCCTATTGGGAAGAGGTGGACCGCCAAAACCCTGCACGCCTGATGCATTGCGTCGAACTGTGCCTGACCACCGGCAAAGCCTATTCGTCCTTACGCACGAATACACGCCGCGAGCGGCCGTTCCGGATCATCAAGATTGGATTGGAGCGTCCGCGGGCACTTTTATACGCGCGCATAGATGAGCGCGTGAAGCAGATGATTGCTGAGGGCTTGGTGGAGGAAGCAAGAGCGGTTTACCCAAAGCGGGCCCTCAATAGTCTGCAGACGGTAGGCTACCGCGAGTTATTCGCCTATTTTGACGGGGAGTACGACCTTGATCGTGCAATCGAATTGATACAACAAAATACACGCCATTATGCCAAGCGGCAGCTGACTTGGTTCAGGCATGATAAAGAGATAGTTTGGCTAAATGCCGAAGAGGATTATGAAAAAAATATTGCTAGCATTGATGATTTGTTGCGCCGCGACGGCGTGTAAGAAGAATCACGTGGATTTTACCTATTCGCCCGAATACCCGACAGCGGGTCAGTCGGTGCAATTCTCCAATCTCTCCTACAAGGGGAAGACCTGGAGTTGGACCTATGGTGACGGAGCGGTGTCGGGAATCAAGAATCCGAGTCATATCTACAAAGAGCCCGGAACCTACCGCGTGACGCTGAAAGTGGACGGAAATAAGTCCTGGACCGCGACCAAAGAAATCACGGTCTTTGATACCATCCCAACCTACGTGGAGAGCGATACCGCTTTCTCGGTATACACCGATTATACCTTCACCGCGCAAGTCTATAACCCCTATAACTACGATGTTCAATATCGTTGGGCCAAGGAGGCTTATTTCCAAACCGCCGACTCGAACTATGAGAGCAGTACCCTGCATCTCTATTTCACCGAGCCCAAAGAAGAAGCGGCGGTGACCTTGGGCGTTGCGTATAACGGGGATACCACGATCATCATCAAGTATTTCGAGGTGTCGGATAAGGCCACCAACTCGCTGCTTGTACGGGCTTCGGACGGAGACTACCGCCAGCGTATCTTCGGACCCCGTGCCGAACCTTATCATATCATTCCTGCCGATCCGATGCTCAATGCGGAGCAGGACACGCTGCAGATCTATAACGACAGCACCTTCCGCCTGAGTGACCTGGCAGCCACCTTCCCCGGTATTCAGGGTTTTCATATCGCCTATCGCAAGATCTACTACCGTGCCAACGGTCTGTGGGTAGCCAATATCGACGGCGCTTACCCTGTGCAGATCGAAGAGAAAGATTGCAGCGCCATGACGCTCGATATGAAAGATAACCGCATCTACTGGGCTACGGCCGAAGGCGTATGGTACATGCCCTTCGTGGGATCGGACAATAACAAGTTCGTCACCGTGCCGGCACTGCTCAATACCCTGACCGGCATCACCAAGTTGGCGGCGGATAATACATTGCGATTGAAAAACTAACGATTATGCAACCCGATTATATTTTTGAAACCTCTTGGGAAGTGTGCAACCGTGTAGGCGGCATCTATGCCGTGCTCTCCACACGCGCCGCTTCCATGCAAGCTGAACACCCCGATAAAGTGTTCTTCTTCGGTCCTGACTTCGGCGACCACAGCAATATCTATTTCAAGGAAGATAAGAAGCTATTGAAGGATTGGAAATCACAAATCACCAATCACCAATCACCAATCGCGGATATCCCTATCCGCATAGGCCGCTGGCAAGTGCCGGGAGAGCCGATTGCTATCCTGCTCAAGTTCGACTCCCTCTGGGCGCGCAAAAATGAGATATACGGTTGGGCATGGGATAAATTCCAAGTGCAGAGTCACGCGGCCTACGGAGACTACGACGAGTCCTGTCTCTTCGGTTACGCCGCCGGCATGGTGATGGAGAACCTCTATCACTGGTTGATGGAGAAAGCGAACATCGGTCTGCATCCTGCGATGCAACTTCCGCAGTTCTGCATGCATGCCAACGAGTGGCAGACGGCTTTCTCGATCTTCTATATCCAGGACCATTGTCCGCAGATTGCTACGCTCTTTACTACCCACGCTACATGTATCGGTCGTTCGATCGCCGGCAATGGAAAACCCCTCTACGACTATTTTGAAGGCTACAACGGCGACCAGATGGCCTATGAGCTGAATATGGTGTCCAAGCATTCGGTCGAGAAACAGGCAGCGCACCATGCGGACTGCTTCACCACGGTCAGCGACATCACGGCCCGCGAATGCAAGCAGTTGCTCGACAAGCCCGTCGATATCGTCACGCCGAATGGTTTTGAACCCACCTATGTACCCAAAGGTAAGGATTTTGACGAACGTCGTGCCAAGGCGCGCGAAGCGCTGCATAAGGTGGCCGGTGAGTTACTCGGCGGTACTGTGCCGCAGAACGCATTGCTCGTCGGTATATCAGGGCGTCTGGAGATGAAGAATAAAGGTATCGATGTCTTTGCCGAAGCACTGGATAAGTTGGCGCAGAAGATATACCATAGTGACCAACAGGAGAAAGAGGTGGTGGCCTTCGTCATGATCCCGTACCTCGACCGTGCTCCGAGTCGCAAAGGTAAGGTGAGTGCGGTCTTTGTGCCTTATTACCTTGACGGACAAGACCCGCTCTTCGGGATGAAGTACTACGACCTGCTGTTGGGTCTGGATGTGACGGTCTTCCCCTCGTACTACGAGCCCTGGGGATATACCCCGCTCGAGTCCTGTGCGTTCCATGTACCGACGATCACTACCTCCCTCGCCGGTTTCGGCGCCTGGGCGGCTAAACAGAAAGATCAGTTCGGCGTAGTGGTAGTCGATCGGAATGACTCGAACTTCAACGAGGTAGCCGAACAGATCGCAGATTCCCTCTTGCGGTACGACCGTCTCTGTGGCGAAGATAGAGCCCGTGCCCGCAAGGCCGCTGAGGCGATTGCCAAGAAAGCCGACTGGAAGCATTTCTTCAAATACTACCGCCAGGCTTACGAGATCGCGTTGGAGAATCGTACCAAAAGGATATACGAAATCCAAAATCCAAGATTATTATGAGAAAAACGATTATAGCTTTATTTATGACGCTCGTGCTGCCGTTGACAGCACTCGCATGTACGAATTTCTTAGTGGGCAAAGCAGCCTCCGCAGACGGTAGTACGATGATCTCGTACGCGGCCGACTCCTACGGAATGTACGGTTTTCTGCACTATGCCCCCGCTGCCGATTGGCCCGAAGGAGCCATGCGCGAAGTCAAGGACTGGGACACCGGTCGTCCGCAAGGATCGATCCCGCAGATCGCCCATACTTACACCGTGGTAGGTAATATGAATGAGCACCAAGTCACCATCGGTGAGACCACCTGGGGTGGTCGGGAAGCGCTCTGGGATACCGTCGGCATCGACTACGGAAGCCTCATCTATATCGCCCTTGAGCGGTCCAAAACAGCTCGCGAAGCGATCGAGTGCTTCATCACCCTCGTCAATGAATACGGATATGCCTCCGAAGGCGAGTCCTTCTCCTTCGGCGACCCCGATGAGGTATGGATCATGGACCTGATTGGAAAAGGTCCCGGTCGCAAAGGCGCCAACTGGGTAGCGGTGCGTATCCCCGACAATGCGATCTGTGGCCATGCTAACCAATCGCGTATCACCACCTTACCGCAAGGTAAAGTCAAACTGACCAAGGAACAGAAACGCTTGCAAAAGAGACTCAACTGCATCTGTCACGGCGATTGGATGTGGGATAAGGATATGATCGCTTTTGCCCGCGAGAAAGAGTATTTCAAGGGCGCAGACAAAGACTTCTCTTTCCAGGCTGCTTTCAACCCCTTCGACTTCAGCGGACTCTATGTTTGCGAGGCACGCGTGTGGTCGTTCTTCCGCCATTTCAGCGAGGAAATGGACCGCTATTTCGACTATGCGACGGGTAAGACCTTCCGAGAAAATAAAACTATCACCAATAACCAATCACCAATTACCAATCTCCCCGAAGGGGAGCACATGCCGCTGTGGATCATTCCGAACCGTAAAGTATCGGCTCAGGATTTGAAAGAGTGCATGCGCGATGAGTACAAAGGTACCCCGCTCGATATCACCCAAGGTACAGACGCCGGTCCGTGGAATACCAAACTCCGTTACGGAGGACTTGGCTTTAAGTTGGCTGCCAACGGAACCGACACCCTCCAATACTGGTACGAACGTCCGACGGCTACCCAACAAACCGCTTGGTCGTTTGTGGCTCAGATGCGTGCCGGCAAAAAAGGTATCTTCTGGTTTGGAGTGGACGATGCCGCTTGTTCGTGCTACGTGCCGATGTACTGCTGCATCAATCGCGTACCCGAGTGCTTTGCCGAAGGCAACGGCGATAGTTATACCTTCTCGCCGACCTCTGCCTGGTGGACCTTTAACCTGGTCGCTAACTGGGCGTACACCAAGTACAGCCGCATGTACCCGCATGTGCGCGAACATCAGCAGATGTGGGATGATAAGTTCAATACCCAGATCGCCGGTGTGGATGAGCAAGCTGCGGCTTTGAGCGAAGAAGAGGCACGGATATTCTTGACCAATTACTCCTGCTCGCAAGCAGAGAACCTCGTGGCCGATTGGCAGAAACTGTATTTCTACCTGGTGACCAAGTTCATCGACGGTCAGGAGCGCAAAGAAGAGAATGGCGATTTCAAGCGCAATCGTTTTGGCCAATCGACAGGCCCGAACCGTATTGCCTTCCCCGAACCCTTCCTCAAGACCATCGCTCCCGAGATAACACACGAATGATAAACAACACGATATAATGAAACATTTTAACGAATACAAAGGATTGAATCTGCCGGCATTGAGCAAAGAGGTGCTGGCACAATGGGAAGAAGAAAACCTGTTTGAGAAGAGTGTATCCACCCGTGAGGGTCACCCGCAATTCCTGTTCTTCGAGGGTCCTCCTTCGGCGAACGGTAAACCGGGTATCCACCACGTCATGGCACGTACGATCAAGGATACTTTCTGCCGCTTCAAGACCATGCAAGGCTTCCAGGTTCGCCGTAAGGCGGGTTGGGATACTCACGGTCTGCCGGTAGAGTTAGGTGTGGAGAAGATGCTCGGTATCACCAAGGAGGATATCGGCAAAAAGATCAGCGTGGATGAATACAACGCCGCTTGCCGTCGCGAAGTCATGAAGTACACCAAGGAGTGGACCGAACTGACCAAACAGATGGGTTACTGGGTGGACCTCGATGATCCCTATATCACCTATGATAACAAGTATATCGAGACGCTTTGGTACCTGCTTAAGGAACTCTACAAGAAAGGGTACCTCTATAAGGGTTATACCATCCAACCGTACTCGCCCGCTGCGGGAACTGGTCTATCGTCCCACGAACTCAACCAACCCGGTTGCTACCGTGACGTGAAGGATCTGACCTGCACCGCGAAATTCCACCTCAAGGACGGACGGTACATCATCGCGTGGACCACCACTCCGTGGACATTGCCTTCGAATACTGCCCTCTGTGTAGGACCGAAGATTGACTATGTGGAGATCGCGCTCGAATCCGGGGAACATATTATTCTTGCTGAGGCGCGTTTGTCGGCTTACTTTGAGAATGCGCAGATAGTGGCCCGTTATAAAGGTGCAGATCTCGTAGGCCTCGAGTACGATCCCCTCTTCCCGTGGGTAAATCCCGGACCTGGTGCTTTCCGTGTCATCCCGGGTGACTATGTCACCACCGAAGATGGTACGGGTATCGTGCATATCGCGCCTACCTTCGGTGCTGATGATAAGAAAGTGGGTGATGCTGCCGGCGTTCCGGGACTTTATATGCAGACCAAGAACTTCGGTCCGCGTCCGATGGTGGACTTCACCGGTAAGTACTGGAAGATTGAAGACCTGGACGAAGCGTGGGTAGCTGCGAACGTCAATACTGAACTCTACGGTAAGTATGCCGGTCGTTGGGTCAAGAACGCCTACGATCCGCAGTTCACCGTAGATGGCAAGTACGACGAAGTAGCAGCCTCCAAGGCTGAGTCGCTCGACCTCCACCTTTGTCTCGAGATGAAAGCGGACGGTCGTCTGTTCAAGACCGAGAAACATGTCCACTCATACCCGCATTGCTGGCGAACCGACAAGCCGGTCATCTACTATCCGCTGGATTCCTGGTTCATCAAATCGACCAAGGCGCGCGATAAGATGATCGCCCTGAATCAGACGATCAACTGGCAACCCGAATCCACGGGTACAGGTCGTTTCGGTCAATGGTTGAATAACCTCAATGACTGGAACCTCAGCCGTTCGCGTTATTGGGGAACTCCGCTGCCTATCTGGCGCACGGAAGACGGTCAGGAAGAGATCTGTATCGGTAGTATCGCCGAACTCTTTGCCGAGATCGATAAGTCCGTCAAGGCAGGTTTCATGAAAGCCAATCTTTGGCCCAAACATATCGTGGGAGACTATAGCAAGGCGAACTACGATCCTAGTATCATCGATCTGCATCGTCCGTATGTGGACAGCATCATCCTCGTTTCCCCGAGTGGTAAACCTATGAAACGTGAACTCGACCTGATCGACGTGTGGTTCGATTCGGGCGCCATGCCGTACGCCCAGAACCACTATCCCTTCGAACACGCAGACGCACCGCGTACCGCTGACTTCATCTCTGAAGGTGTGGATCAGACACGCGGTTGGTTCTTCACCCTCCATGCCATCCACACGATGATCGAAGGTACGGTGGCTTACAAGAATGTCATCTCCAATGGTCTGGTGCTTGATAAGAACGGCAATAAGATGAGTAAACGTCTGGGCAACGCCGTTGATCCCTTCGGTGCCCTCGAGACCTACGGTGCAGATCCGGTTCGCTGGTACATGCTCACCAACTCTTCGCCGTGGGAGAACCTCAAGTTTGATCCCGAAGGCGTGGACGAAGTGCGCCGTAAGTTCTTCGGCACCCTCTATAATACATACGGATTCTTTGCGCTCTATGCGAATGTGGATGGGTGGTCTAGTGATTCTAAGACGCCTGGTCAGCCTAGTGAGATCGATAAGTGGATTCTGTCCAAACTGAACTCACTCGTCAAAGAGGTCACCGAAGCCTACGAAGCTTACGAACCCACCAAAGCGGGTCGTGCGATATCCGATTTCGTACAAGATGACCTCTCGAACTGGTATGTGCGACTCAACCGCAAACGTTTCTGGGGCGGTGAGATGAACGCGGACAAGCAAGCCGCTTACGAGACGCTCTACACTTGTCTCAAGACCGTGGCCCAACTCATGGCGCCGAATGCACCGTTCTATGCCGATCGTCTTTATCGTGACCTCTGCGGGGAAACGGTTCACTTGAGTAACTGGCCGAAAGCCGACGAGGCGCTCATCGACCTTCAACTCGAGCGTCAGATGTACCTTGCCCAACAGGCCACCTCGATGATCCTCTCGTTGCGCAAACGGGCCGAGAAGAACGTGCGTCAACCGCTGCAGAAAGCGGTCATTCCGACACCGGATCAAGAGACTACAAATGCCTTGCTGCACGTGGCAGATCTCATCAAATCCGAAGTAAACGTGAAGGAATTGGTCATCGTGCCGGCGGAACAATCTGAGATCCGTCTGGTGAAGAAGATCAAACCGCAGTTCAAAGTGCTGGGTAAGAAAGTGGGTGCGAATATGAAAGCCGTAGCTGCCGAGATCGCTGCTATGACCCAAGACCAGATCGCGCAGATGGAAGCCGAAGGTAATTACCAATTACAAATGACCAATTACCAATTACTTCCGGAGGATGTAGAGATCATTACAGAAGACATGCCGGGATGGCTCGTGGCGAACAACGGCATCTTAACGATAGCCCTCGATATCGAATTGACCGATGCCCTCATTGAAGAAGGTATCGCGCGCGAACTGGTCAACCGTATTCAGAATCTCCGTAAGTCTTCAGGTCTCGAAATCACCGATCGCATCGCAGTGACTATCGAAGATCGTGACGAGGTGCGCAACGCCGTGCTGCATTGCAACGAATACATCGCCGGACAAGTGCTGGCTAACTCGCTCCAACTGGCTTCCGATGTACAAGGCGAAAGCGTCGAGATGGACGGATATAATGTAATTATTAACATTCAAAAAGCATAAGTATGAAAAATCTTAAATTCGTATTCATCGCCCTCATGGGTCTTGCAATGGTGGCATGTACGCCCGAAGAGGATCAAACCGAGTTCTATCTCAAAGACCTGTAGGGCTTGTGGAGAAATGATAATACCACCACCTGGTATATGCGTTTTACTGACGAGCAGGCCGATCAAGCCGGTTATCTTTGGGGACGCGAGTGGGGAGATGGCGGAGATGATGTGACCGAAGAAGATCTTCAGTATCACGGCAACGGTTGGTTCCAATACCAATTGGAGATCAAAGGTGACCTGCACGAGATCCATATGATGGATAACCAAGGTGCGCCTATCCCGCAGGAGTATATCGTTACCTTGCTGACGGATAAAAAACTGATTTATCATAAAAAAGGGTACTCTAACCAGAAATATCGTTTTACCAAACAATAAAAACCGTTTTGTATGAAACGCGCATTGAAAATCATCGGTATCACCCTCGGTTCGCTGGTCGGGTTGATCGTGCTGGTAGTAGGTTTGGCGATCTACTTCATCTTTACTCCTGCCCGCCTGACCCCCATCGCGCGGCAAGTGGCGGATAAGTACGTGACTTGCGACCATGGGATCGGACAAGTGGAACTGACCTATTTCTCCACCTTCCCCTATTTCGGAGTGGCCATCCGGGATGTCTATCTGGTCAACCCCAAAGCCGGGGCACAGTCGGATACCCTTTTGGTAGTGCCTGAACTGGTGGCATCGATCAAACTGATGGACGCCCTCGATGGCAACATCGCCATCAAGCGGTTCTACCTCAAAGATGCGACGGCGAATATATACATTGCCCCGGACGGCAGTGCTAACTATGACGTGTTCGCGCTCTCAGAGACGGAAGAGCCCGAAGACACCACGTCTACATGGCAGCTCCGTTCGCTCAGTTGGGAAGAGGATATCGCTGTCAACGCCCGCGCCATCTCGTTCGTCGATGAACGGGACACGATCGATGCTTCGCTAAAGGATGCAGTGATCAACTTAGCCGTGATGCATAAAGGCAAGACCGATGGTGCCTTGCTCGATCTGCAAGCAGATCAGATCTGCGCGTCCCTTAAAAACGTCTGCTACGCTCAAGATGCCCGTCTTAACCTGCATCTGCCGGCTGTGCTGACCAATGGTACCGAGCGCGTGTGCGTGGATGGGACCAAACTGCAGATCAACCAGTTTGCCTGCACTTTGGATGGTGAGATCGGTACGCCTGATCTGACATCCGGAGTCTATACGATGGACCTCACCCTTCGTACGGACAAATGGCAGATACAACCCCTGCTGGCCCTCGTTCCGGCACCTTTCTTGCAAGCTCTGTCGGATATCGATATCGATGGTAAGATCCAACTGGAGGCGAATGTCAAAGGTACGTACAGCGACTCGAGCCTTCCTGCCGTCAAGGCCCATCTGGTGCTCAAAGACGGACAAGGACAGTATGCAGCCCTGCCGTACGAATTACGCGAAGTGGCGCTGGACGTGGATGCCGACTTGCATCTCAATCAGGGCGAACGGTCAAATATCGCCATTCGTTCGTTGGCAGCCAAAACCAAAGAGACCGCTATCTCGCTTAAGGGAACGGCCGACGATGTCTTAGGCGATCCCCAAATGAACCTGTCTCTCAACCTCGATGCGAATATTCCGGACTTTGCGTATTTCTTACCCGAGGCCATGACCCTCAATGGTCATGCCAAGGGTGCGATCACGATGCGTATGCGCTTGAGTGATCTGACCAATAAGCATCTCGAGAACGGTCATATCGATGCCGATATCTTGCTCTCTGATATTCATTATGCGCAGGATTCGATGGTGGCCGATCTGCCCCAGACGCATATCGCGCTGCAATTACCGAACCCCACGCCGTCCAAGAAGACGGTCGACTGGGCACGTATCGACCTGAGCACGGATCAGATCAACTTTGCCATGCCCACTCCGCTGGTGGCAGCACTCAAGGCATCGGCTATCCAAGTGGAAGCAGGAAACATCCTGTCCGATGATCCGGTTCTCTATGCCGCTTTGGGTCTGCAGACAGAGGCTCCCCTTCGCCTGGCGATGGACTCGATGGACCTGCAGATCGATGCACCGAAGATCACCGGTTATGCGGAATATAACACGCAAGACTCGACCGTCATGCCGGTTCTTCAACTCACGATGGATTATACGGCCCTTAAGGGCTATTTCCAGCACTACCATGCCGACATGCAAGCCTCTCATCTCTCCGCTTCCATCAGCGGCGGACGCATGGATAAGTCGGTACCCGTATTGCGTGCCAAACTCAATACGCAAGCGGCAGACGTGCGGGTAGGGGAGGAGCTCAGTACGCAGACCGGTGTGCTGTCCGTGGAAGCGGCCGCACGCTATGATGCGCAAGGAGAAAACATCCTGCTTAAGTGGAATCCGCGGTTGAAAGTTAACCTCAAGAATGGTTTCTTGACCCTACCGGAACGACTTCCTGAGACCATCAAGATCCCGTCCATCGAGTTCGGTTATTCCAATCGCGAGATGACGATCGATAACAGCCGTGTCGAACTCGGTCACTCCGACCTCAACCTCAAAGGAAACGTGCGTAATATCGGTCCGTGGTTCCGCCACGAGTCCATCCTGGAAGGCGAATTGGATGTCGTCTCCGATCACTGTGACGCGAACCAACTGCTGGCGTGGTTCAGTGCAGATGAGGGCAGTGAGGAGCAATCTAACAGTCCGAAGGACGATCAAACAACTGAGCGGTCTGGCAGCGATAGTGGTCAATCAGCCGAAGGCGATCTTAAAGATCCTTTCCTGGTTCCCAACGATGTCGATCTGTCCCTCAATACGCATATCCGCGAAGTGGAGATCTTCAATGAGGTAGCAAAGGACCTCAAGGGTGGGCTCTTCATTCGTGACGGAAAGATGATCCTCGATGAGATGGGTTTTGTCTGCAAAGCGGCCAAACTGCAGCTCACCGCCATCTATCGTACCCCGCGTCGCAACCACCTCTATCTGGGATTTGACTACCATATGATCGATGTGGATATTGATGAGCTGCTCACGATGATCCCCAACCTCGAGCAGATGGTACCGATGTTGAGTTCCTTCAAGGGTGCGGCACAGTTCCACCTCGCTGCGGAAACCTATATGAATAGTCAGTACCAGCCTAAGATGAGTACCCTTCGCGGCGCTTCGTCGCTCACCGGTAAGGACCTCGTCGTCATGGACGGTAAGACTTTTTCGAAGATCAGTAGGATGCTGCTTTTCCGCAAGAAAACGAAGAATGTCATCGATTCCATCAATGCCGAAATCACCGTCTATAAGAATGATATCGATGTCTATCCCCTCTGCGTGCAGATGGATAAATATATGGTGGCACTCGGCGGACGGCATAAGACCGACATGACCTTTGATTACGATATCAATGTGCTCAAACCCATCTACCTCGGTGTGCACGTAGGCGGTAATCTGGATAAACTCAAGATCAAACTGGCCAAGTGTAAGTACGCCCGCGATTTCCACCCGCATTGGTACCAAAAAGCCGATACACAATCCAAAGAATTGCGGGAGATGATCAAACGCGCTATGGAGAAAAATGTAAGAATACAGTAATATGAAAAAAGTTTTTATTTTAGGAGTTATGGCAATGACAATGCTTGCTTGTAACCAAACCAATCCTTTATTGGAACAACCCAATACGCCGTACGGTGTACCGGCGTTCGATAAGATCAAGATCGCCCATTACATGCCGGCTTTTGAAGAGGCAATAGCCCAGAACAAAGCCGAAGTGGAGGCCATCATCGCCAATCCCGATGAACCTTCATTCGAGAATACGATTGTAGCGCTGGACCGCACCGGTGCTCTGCTCGACCGCGTGACGGGCGTCTTCTTCAATGTGCTCGAAGCGGACGGAAATGATGAGATGAACGAGATCGCAGAGCAGGTAAGCCCGATGCTGAGCGAACTGTCCGACGGCATCATCCTCAATGAGGACCTGTTCAAGCGTGTCAAGTTCGTCTATGACCAACGCGAACACCTCGGGCTCAATGCCGAGCAGATGCGTCTGCTTACCGAGACCTACAAGCATTTTGCCGATAACGGAGCTAACCTGCCGGCCGATAAGAAAGAGCGCCTCATGGCGATCAATCAGGAGCTCGGTCTGCTCTCCCTTAAGTTCGGTAATAACGTAGTGGCAGAGACCAATAGCGATGACGTCAAGCGTTTCATCACCGACGAGGCAGCTTTAGCCGGTCTGCCCGAGTCTGCGAAAGCAGCGGCAGCCGAAGAGGCAGCAGCAGCCGGTCATCCGGGCGAGTGGTTATTCACCCCGAAGCGAACGAGCTTCACCCCGGTACTCCAGTACTGCGAGAATCGTGAGTTGCGCAAACAACTGCTCTTGGACTATACCACCCGTGCGAACCATGACAACGAGAATGACAACAAAGCCGTTATCGTTCGCGAGATGGAGTTACGTATCGAGAAGGCCAAACTCTTCGGTTATGACAATGCAGCGGACTATATCCTGGCAGATTGTATGGCGAAGAACCATCAGACGGTCGATGCCTTCCTTGCTTCCGTATGGGCGCCGTCCTTAGAGGCTGCCAAGCGTGAGGCTAAAGCGTTGCAGGAGTTGTTGGAGCAGGACTATCCCGGCGAAAAACTGCAGCCTTGGGATTGGTGGTTCTATGCCGAAAAACTGCGTAAAGCCAAGTATGCGCTGGATGAGGAGGAACTCAAACCCTATTTCGAGTTATCGAATGTCCGCAAAGGTGCATTCGGCGTGGCTACCAAACTGTACGGTCTGCAGTTCGAACCGCTCAAACGTATGCCGGTGTATAACAAAGAGGTGGAGGTTTTCAAAGTGACCGAAGCAGACGGCACGTTCGTCGGTATCCTCTATACCGACTATTTCCCGCGTGCCGGCAAACGTCCGGGTGCGTGGATGAATAATATCCTGCCGCAGTTTATCGATGCCGAAGGTGTGGATCATCGTCCGGTGATCATCAATGTGGGTAACTTCAATAAACCCACAGCCGGCAACCCCTCGCTGCTCTCGATGGACGATGTAGAGACGCTCTTCCATGAATTCGGTCACGCGTTGCACGGACTGCTCTCGAAAGCGCATTATAAGACCTTGAGCGGCACCAACACTCCGCGGGACTTCGTCGAATTGCCCTCGCAGTTCATGGAGAACTACGCCTACGAACCCGAGGTACTCAAGACCTATGCCTTCCATTATCAGACAGGAGAAGTGATTCCCGATGAGCTGATTGCTAAGATCAATGCCGCCGGTAAGTTCAACCAGGGTTTTGTGACTACGGAGTTACTGAGCGCCTCCATCCTCGATATGGACTTCCATGAGTTGACGACCGCCGAAGGACTGGATGTGAATGCGTTTGAGAAGAAGAGTCTGGATAAGATGAATATGATCGATGAGATCATCGTGCGCTATCGTCCGACGTTCTACAATCATATCTTCACCACGGGATACGAAGCCGGATACTACAGTTATACTTGGGCTGCTGTGCTGGATGCAGATGCTTTTGCAGCGTTCAAAGAAACGGGCAACCTCTTCGATGAGGCGACCGCAGCACGTTTCCGTCACTTGCTCGAGCAAGGCGGTACACGCGATGCACAGGAGCTCTATCTCGAGTTCCGCGGCAAAGCGGCTGACCCGAAGAACCTGCTCCGTCGTAAAGGATTCATTGAATGACCCGCAGCACGCAAAAAATACTCTATCACTTGTTGCCGGTAACCGCCTGGTTACTGGCAATAGGTGGTATGGCTATCTTTGCCATTTACCATTTACCATTTACCATTTACGATTACGTACCGGCAGTACTGGTTCTTACCGGTGCGATTCTTCTCCGCCGTATCCCGCGGCATGGTGATTCGGTAGAGCCTTGTTTTGTGGTAGCGCTTCTGTTAGGTGTTGCCGCTTACTGGCTGCCTTCGGTGGTCTTTCTGATGATTCCGGCATGGGGATACCTGATCTATCGTAACCTCTTCAGCCTGCGTGCATTCCTCGCCACGCTGCTTGGCCTCGCCGTCATCGTAATCTGGCTGGCAATAGGAAATTTCCTTTCACTTTTCACTTTTCACTTTTCCATTGCGAACAACTTGTTCGCCTGGATTCCCACCGGAGCCATCCTTCTTGCCTGGCTCATTTCTACCATTGTACGACAAACCCTGCGTGAACGTTGATGCCCGCTTGAGGGAAATAACGCAAGTCATGCTGCATCTTGCCGTCCTCTTGTAGGGTGGCCTCTTCTACGTAGGCTGAATTGACATACCGGCTATTGAGCAGGTTATTCACTTGTGTTTTGAGGGTGATAGTCGGCGCCTTAGCCGGTAAAGGCAAACGATAGGAGAGATTCAGATCGGTGGTCGTATAAGCCGGTAACTTAGCGTCCTTGCTCTGTGTGTTATCCACGTACTGACTGCCTACCACTTGTGTGCGGATATCGGCCGTCAGACCTGCATAACGGAAGGTAAGCACCGATACAGCCGTTACCGAAGGGGAGAAAGCGATCTGCGTGTTGCCGAACTTATGCCGCGTCGTACTCCAGTCCGCGCAATAAACCGAGTCGGTGAAATGCTGAATCTTGTTCCGCGACAGCGTCACCGTTCCTTGCCAACTCAACCACTCCTGTATATCCACATTCGCCGTCAATTCGATACCCAGGCGGTAACTCTTCGGTACGTTCATCGTCAACATCGATCCTGTGGTCGCGACCATACCCGATGTCACGAGTTGGTTCTTGTAGTCCATATAATACACGTTCGCTCCTATAGCAAAACGGCGGTGGCGATAACTGTACCCTAACTCGTAGTCATACAACCGCTCCGACTTCGGCTTGTCCCACATACCCGACTCGGTATAGTTCTTACGCGCCGGTTCGCGGTTCGCTATTGCAAAATTAAAATACACCTGATGCCCGTGATCCTCGTACGTGATACCCGCTTTGGGGTTGAAGAAATGGAAGGTCTCATCGATCGCTATCGGTGCTTGGTAGTCATCGTCATCATTCTTGCCATCGATCGTATAATGCACATAGCGGTACTGCATATCGCCGTAGATAGTCAAGGTCCGCCGCGCCTGGTTAATCACTCGCCAATTCGCTTTCGCATACACGTTCGCATCGGTCTTCGCCCCGTCATTGTCGTAATACAACCAATCATCTACCTTATGGTATCGATGGTCCTGCGCATACCCGAAGTGTTCTCCCATATAGTGCGAAGCGGCACCGCCGAACGTCACATCTGCCGGTTCGGAACGGTAAGTAGCCGAAACCACTCCTCCGAAATAATGATTACGCAGATGCTTTTGACGTAAGATATCCGTCCGTTCGATACCGGTTGCATCGGCGATATCGGCCATGCCGTACTTGCGGTATTTCTTATCGGCTTTCATCTCTTCGGTCCACCCACGCCCGTACGTATAGTGCAGCGTCATGTTCGTGCTCCAGTTGGGCGTAAACCGCTGGGTCCAGTTCAACTGATAGTGCTGCTGGTTATAATGATCGAAATTGTTCTTATAGTGCCGCTCGTTTCCCAAACTGTCGTAATAAACCCCGTCAGGATTATAGGTGCGGTTCCATTTCAGCTGTTCCTTGGTGATACCGTGCCATGCCACATATACTTTCTCCATGCCGCCGAACGTGGTCAGCGCTACCGTGGTTTTCTTGCCATAGTAACCCAAAGCACCATAGTACGAGAATAGGTCCGAGCAAGCCCTGTCCCGATAACCGTCGGAGTTCACCTTAGATAAACGTACCTGCGCGCGCAGGCGATGCGGTAATCGCACATCGGCACTCACCATTTCGCGGAAAGTCTTGTACATACCGCCGTTAAAACCGATCTCCACATGCGTCGGAGCATCGGCCCGCTTGCTTGCACTCAAGGTATTCATGTTGATCGAGGCACCAAAAGCGGAAGACCCGTTCGTACTCGTTCCTACACCCCGCTGCACGTTCAACTGTCCGATGTTACTTGCAAAATCGGTCATGTTCACCCAGAAAACAGTGCTGCTCTCCGCATCATTGAGCGATACGTCATTCACGGTCATGTTGATGCGGCTTTCGCCCGTTCCGCGGATGGTGAAATGGGTGTAACCCACACCCAAACCGTCTTCGGAAACCGTGATCAGCGAAGGGGTAGCGGATAATAAATACGGAAGGTTTTGACCCGTGTTCTGGTCATTGAGCGCCTCCTTACCCAAGGTCGCATGGTTCGTGGTCGGTTGCTCCACTCGTGCCAGCACTTCGATCTCATCGATGGTACGACCTTGAATAGTCAGCGTGTCCTCACTCGTCTGCGCGAATGCAGACATACCAAGCGCCAAAGCGCTCAAAAGAAAGAATTGTTTCATAATTTCCTTTGGCAGCATTACCTGCCCAAGTTCTATGGGTGTAATCTCAGCCGAAGCACCCCTGTTAATAAATCAAAAACTAAAATCTCAAATCTACAACCGGAAAGCCACCCCTATGTGCCATCCCCATTCGGACATATAGCGTTTGGTGATGCCGGGGTGTCTGACCAGATTATTCAATCCGAAATCATATCCGGCCTGTAAGCGGTAACGGTCCCATTCGATACCGCCACCCAGGCTCCACTGCAGACTCGCGCGCCAGAGCTCATCGGCCATGCGGTCGTATGACTCGGTCTTCACGCCTTGCGTTTGCAACCAAGCCTCGGTGCTTTCGCTCAGGTTCTTGCGCATCTTGTCCGTCTCCGCCAAGCCGATATGCAGGTTCATACCGGTATAGAAGAAGAGATTGAGTTTTTTCCAAAGCGGCACGGTGTAGTACATGCGCATCGGCACGGTCAGCTGGTGCTCCATCACCCGATGACGGATGAACTCGGTCTGCGTGGCCTGCTGACTCAACGAACGCCAGTGTTGGTTTTCCGTACCGTAGGTGAGGGTATATAACAGACCTGTCTGCAGACTGAAATGGATCGGCAGCAGGAAAGTGAACGTGGCACCTACCGAAGCACCATCCAGAAACATCGCCGGATAACTGATCCGATGCGGACGCTGCCAGTGTTGCACGTACCCCATTTCCAGGCGGTACTCCACCTTGAATTGATAGGCCTCTTCCGCGACCTTCTTAGTCGGGTCGAAGAAGGTGTTATCCTCGATCTGGAATGCCGGTTTCTTTGCCTCGTCAGCTATTGCTACCGCTGCGCATAGCACAGCGGCAACAATCACCCATAACCTATACCCTTTCACCTTTACCATATAGAAACACGATTTTCAGGCGCTACATAGAGCGGCGATTCTTCGGTCACGTTCCATGCCTCGTACCATGCGCCGATCTGCGGCAGGGCACCGTTCACACGCCAGCGACCGAGCGAGTGAGGATCGCTCTTGGTGCGGTTCAGGATCTCCTCCGGACGGATATTGCCTGCCCATACGTTCGCATAAGCCAGGAAGAACCGTTGTGCCGGGGTGAAGCCGTCACGCTCTTTGAGCTTTTGACATTCTGCTTTCGCCTCTTCATTCAGCGTAAAGGCCAAATAACTAACCTGCAGACCGCCGTGGTCAGCGATGTTCTCGCCGAGGGTGAAGGCGCCGTTGGCATGTACGCCGGGTGCTACCTCAATACGGTTGAATGCCTCTTCCATCACTTTCGTGCGGGCATCGAAGGCAGCCTTGTCTTCGTCCGTCCACCAGTTGATCATGTTGCCGTCCTTGTCGAACTGACAACCCTGGTCGTCGAAGCCGTGGGTCATCTCGTGTCCGATCACGACACCGATCGCGCCGTAGTTGAAGGCATCGTCCGCGCTCATGTCGAAGAACGGATACTGCAGAATACCGGCGGGGAAACAGATCTCGTTGCTCGAGGGGTTGTAGTACGCGTTCACCGTCTGCGGCGTCATGTACCATTTCTTCTTATCCACCGGTTTGCCGAGGAAACTCAGGCTGTACTCCTGCTCGAATTTCGCCGCGCGTTGCAGGTTCGCATAGTACGTATCGGCTGCGTTGATATCCAGTTTGCTATAGTCGCGCCACTCATCCGGATAGCCGATCTTGATGGTGATGGCATTCAGTTTCTCGAGGGCCTTGTCCTTGGTCTCGCGACTCATCCATTCCAGGTTCTCGATACGGATACCCAGCGCCTTCTGCAGGTTCTTCACCAGCGCCAGCATACGCGCTTTGTTCTCCTCCGGGAAGTACTTGGCTACGTACATCTGACCCACCGCTTCGCCCAGCGTACCGTTCACGATACCTACCGCACGCTTCCACAGCGGACTCGGTTCTTCCCTACCGCTCAGCACGCGACCGTAGAAATCAAAACTGGTCATGTAGATCTCCGTCGTCAGGTACGAAGCAGCCCCTTCGATCGTTTGCCATGCAAACAAGGTCTTGAGGTCCTCAAGGGGCTCGTCCATCAGCATCTTACCCGCTTCCTGCAGGTGGGGGATCTGACCTACCGACAGGCTGTCCGGCTCTACGCCCAGCGCAGCGAAATAGATCTTCCAATCTACCTGCGGAACAAGAGCTTGCAGCTCGTCGATGGACATCTTGTTATAGTTACGGATCGGGTCACGCAACTCCACATTGTTATACGCTGCGGTAGCGAGGCGTGTCTCCATACGCAGCACGGTCTGTGCGCGTTCGGCCGCATGGTCAAAACCGAAGAGCCCGAACAGCTTCTCCACATACGCCACATAGGCCTCACGAATACGCCTGGTGTCCTCGTCCTGGTCCAGGTAGTACTCTTTCTCGCCCAACGAGAAACCGGCCTGGCACTCGTTGAGGATATTCATCGAACTGTTCATCGCGTCGGCATCCACATACATCGCCCATAATTGGAAGTCCATCGCTGCACCGAGCACCTGGCTCAAGTCCTCTCGACTGCTGATCGCCGCGATCTCATCGAGCGTAGCCTTCACCGGTTCGATACCTTCCTGATCGCGCCGCGCGGTGTCCATGGCGAGCTTATACATATCGCCGATCTTCTGCGCCACTGTACCCTGTTTATGGGGTTTCTCGGCCAACTCTTGGATCAATCCGTTCACCTGCTCCAGGTTCTTCAGACCCAATTGGTCAAACGAACCGAAACGGCTGTATTCCGGGGTCAGGGGGTTATTGGCCATCCAGCCGCCGCAGGCGTATTGGTAGAAATCATTCTGTGCAATAGCGGTCGTATCGAGGTTCGTCAGATCGATACCCGTCGTCTGTTCTTTGTTCGTACAAGCAGTCATCATCATTGCCATAGCTGCCAAACTAAAAATCCATTTTTTCATATATCTATTATTCTGTTAATCCAAAATCGGCTGCAAAATTACTGCTTTTTTTTGATATATGCAAATATTTTGCATTTTTTGTTGTTAGAACGGATAGCCGATACCTTTCAGCTCTTTGATGAATCCGTCGATCTTCGCCCGGTTCACATGCTGCATCACCACGATGTGCGCCAACTCGCCGCCGAACGCCTCATTATACCCCAGCGCCAGATTGTATTTTTGGCAGATCTCTTTCGACGGCCGTTTGAAGAACACCGTGTTGCTGTACTCATTCCGCCAGCAGGGCCAGCCGATCTTCTTCAACTCCTGCTCCAGGTATGCCGTGCAGTCCAGCATGCGATTGGCCTGCTTGCACCACTCGTCGTATCCCACTTTCCGGATCAACCACCAGAACTTAAGCGGTTGTACCGCATCGCGCGAGCAGTTGATCATCTTCATGTTGCTGTTCAGATAGGTCACGTTGAAGTTCGCCTGGTTGTCATACACCTTTCGCGTGCAGAGGAACAAGCCCGAGGGCGAATCGATGCCGAAGAACTTATGTCCGCTGACGGCGATCGACTCGAAATGCATGTCTTTGCTGCTGACCATCTTCTGATATTTGGTGAACGGCAGATAGCCTCCGAAGAGCGCTGCATCCACATGCCGGTACACCTCCATCTCCGGGTGTTTGGCCAGTACGGCATTCAGCGCCTCGATATCGTCGATCGCGCCCTTGAAGGTCGATCCCATCGCGTACACGATCAAGGCCGGCCGTTTCGGATCCAGCACTTTCTCCAGCTCTTCCGGGATCATCCGGCCCATCGGGTCGGTCTTCACCAGCCGTAAGTCCAGATGCTGCAGGTCGCAAAGCCGCATGTTCGAATAATGCGCCTCATCGCTCACATACACGATCGGCAGCTGCTTCGTGCGGTTGTACAGGTCCGTCGCGCCGAAATAGATACCGTGGTTATTGCCGTCCGTACCGCTGTGCGTCACGATGCCCCATACGTCGTTCTTTTCAAAGCCGTACAAGGGGGCGAAGAACTCGATCACCTCGCGTTCAAACGCCTGCGTGGACATGTTCCAAGGCTCGTCCGTCATCGGGTCGCCGGCATTATTCAGGTTCACCCGATCCATGCCTGTACGTACGTACCACTCATAGAAATCCTGCAAGGCTGACTCCTGGTTCGCCGGATAACCGAAATAGGTCTGCTGACCCTCCTTCCAGATCTTCGTCCACTCGTCGAGTTTCTCAAAACCCGAACTCTGACCAAAACTACTCAGCGTTACTGCGCACAAGAGGGCAATAAATAAGATTCTTCTCATAATTGTGTATTTTTCTGTCGTTTTACAATTTTGCCGTGCAAAATTACTACAAATAATTGACATATGCAAATTTTCAGGAGATTTTTTGTACGGAATTTTATTCCGTGATGATAAAAAGCCTTAGAGGCCATGCAGATAGCGTATTTAACCCTATCGAATTCGAGGGGTTTAGAAGTCAGGCAGGTTTATTTTTTGCAAGAAAAATTTGCATATATCAAAAAAAAGTTGTAATTTTGCAGCCGATTTTGATTAGTGCAGAAGGATGAATAATCAAATGTTTAATTTTACCCCCCCCATTACGAATATGTCGTAAATGGTAACATAAAGGGTAGCAACAACGTCATAGGCGGTGCATGGCTTTCGTAGCTATGCGTCGTCTTTTCTGTATATAGCAACAAATCAAATTAACAATATACAACTAAAAATCTAATCGTATGAAACACAAATTTCTACTTCTCGCGGCTTTTTTATGTTGCTCATTAGGTGCATGGGCATCGGGCTACACCATTAAAAAGACACATTTCTATTATGACAACACCCGTTCCGGTTGGGAAACCAATGCAACGGATAGTATCATGATCTATTTTCATAAAAGCGGATATTGGCAAGCCTATTCCATGAAACGGGTGGAGAATACAAACTTGTATTATTACTATCGAGACGGAGAATGGAAGGATGCTGAAGAAATTGCATTTATCTTCATTAAGATTGCTAATAAGAGCAATTTTACCGGATCAACCGCTTCTCGTTCTAATACAGGATCTCTTGGATATACCGGTTATAAAACCTTATCAAGTGGGTTAGATTCTAAGTATTGTATAGGCAGACCGACCGGTGAAACCTTCGTGAACGATGCAACACTTCACTGGGATACAAAATCGGAATGGGGAACAGAAGATGCAGATAAAGATTTGAGAAAGGCAGTGTTATATCGCACGCAGACTCTCAAAGTGTATTTGAGTACCGATGGCTCAACTTATTCTTCTTCGGATGCCATATGGTACGGTTCATTCGCTGTAAATCGGTATCTATTCCAAAGCGACAAGAAAACGACCACTGAGGCTTCTGTCAAGAATCTTTCTACTTCCGATAAAACAGTTACCGGTATTCGTTCGTCCGTGCAGACCTTTACGGAAAGCAATACGATCGCAGGTTACCGTTTCAAAGGTTGGGGTAGAAGTATTTCAGCTCCCACTATCACAGACAATCCGTTTGAGTTCACGGTAGAAGCGAATGCGGCGGATATCTATGCTTTCTTTGAGCAAGGACGTACGATCAATGTGGCGGTAGCGGATGGTCAAGAAGCATTGGGTAATGTGAATGTAGCAGCAATCACCTATTTCGCAGGCGACGCACCTACTATCACGGCTACCTGTACGAGTCCGATCCATGTGTTTGACCACTGGGAGGTAGCGTCCGGTGACGCTACGTTGGCGAGTACCGAAGACGCTTCCACCACGATCACGTCGGCTTCATCCAATAGCACGATCAAAGCACATTTCCGTCTGCGCGGCACGGTGAACCTGACTATCTCCAATGCCAAATACGCTTCCTGGTACGGTGCAGACAACCTTGTTATTCCTGACGGTATCACCGCGCAATATGTGACCGATTGGAACAATACAATTCTCTCATGGGAAACGCTTAACGACTATATCCCTGCTGAGACAGGTGTTATCCTCTCCGGTGCGCCTGGTACGTACATCGCCTATATTACCTCAGAGACCGAAGCTGCAACAGGTAACATGCTTAAAGGTTCGTTGACCGACGAAGAGATCAACAACGCGTGCGTACATTATATATTATCTGCCGAATCGGACGGTAGTCGTGTGGGATTCTACTGGCCGAACGAAGCCACAGTTGACGACAATACCGGTGTCGGACAGTTCACCAACAAAGCCAAGAAGGCCTATCTGGAACTGCCCGCAAGCGGCGCGAGCCTGGCTCCTCGCCGTTATGTCTTCGGCGCCAATCAGATGCCGACGGATATCGAAAATGTTCAGCCCTCAGCGAACAGTAGTCAGAAGTTCCTCCGCGACGGACAACTCTTCATTCGACGAGGCGAACATACATATAACGCACAAGGTAAGATCGTAAAATAATTTAATAGTATGAAAAAGCAATATTTCATTCCGCAAACGGAACAAACCGAGTTAGGTGATTCCATCTATCTCTGTCAAACAACTTCTACGAACCAAGAGAAAGCACCCGGGCAACAATTGGCACCGAAACGGGAAGAAGTTCAAAAAGTTTACTAATCCATAATTTAATACATTATGAAACGTTTATTATTCTTTGTAGTTGCTGCATTATGCAGTTTACACATGTTTGCTGCATGGTCGTTCAGCGGCGGTTGTATGTATTTCGATAATAGCCAGACCCAATGGAACGATGGCTCTATGATGCTCATTATCGGTAAATCGACCTATTCATCCGTCTATACGATGATGGCCGATCCTACCAACGCTGACCGCTGGATGTGCGACCTGCCTACGTCCGGTTGGTCCGATGCCGAGTACATGGCGATTATCTCTGCTTCCAAGGCATGGAAATCCGGCAATTTTGGTCCGGATAACCTCGTCAATGCCAAGCATTATAGTGCAGCCTATACTGCCGGTCTATCCTCTTCTGCCGGACATGGATATCTCTTGACTCCGCAAACAACCGCCAACGGCTGTACATTGATACTCAGCAGTTTAGGCTCCGGCTATAACGGTGTCACGTTTACCGAAACAGAGAAAAACAACTGTTATAAACTGGATGAGGCTAATCAACAGATTACACTCATCTTCTCTACTTCCTCCAAGCGCTTCAATATCTCCAAATCGGATGTGAGCAAGGTGTATGCCTACGGTTCGATCAGCCTTTGGAGCAAGGAAGATGAAGGATTTCGTTTGACGAACTACTCGTCGGATGGTTGTTTTTATCGCACACTGCCCTTCAGCAGCGTGGAGCGCTTAGGTAACTGCGGCCAGGCGGAGTGGTTGTTCCATGTGGTCAAATCCGATGGCAGCACATACGATGTCCGTTCGCATTCGTCATGGCAAGGTGGTATTGACAGCCGGCTGGTCTTTGGCAACAAGATGCTCATCGCCATGCCCGGAGACGACTTGGACGAGATTGCTTCGCGTTGGCAGTACGCCAAGTATGTGAAGCCGCTCTCCGAATGGAACCTTACGGACAGTATGGAGCGGCGCGGATCTCCAATTTCCGCCGCGTGCCGGGAACGAAGCATCTCTATCGTTCCTATCACCCGTACGATCCATGTCGCGAAGAGTACGATACCGAGGTGGAGCGTCTGCATTATATCCGCCATTTTGCGGAGCAGTTCGGTATCCGCAATGATATCGCACTCAGCGGAAACATGACCTCGCATGCCGGTCAGACCTATACGTGTGCCGGTACAACATATACGATCACTATTCCGGAGTATTACCAACCGATTATCGCAACGAATAATGTCCTGTATGTGGGCACGCGCAACGGTCACACGCCGGGATACAACGATGTTCTCTATTACTCGGACGGCGAGCGTTTTGCTCAATGGATACAGGAGGTCGTGGAGTTCATTATTGACGATGCCCACCCGGGTCCGTTCCAGATCCACTGCGCGCTTGGCGCCGACCGTACCGGTGTTTTTAGCGAAACGCTAGGTGCGCTTTGCGATGCCAATTGGGAAGACCTGAGTTACGACTATTTCCGTACATCCGAACTGCGAATCGAGGAGTACCGTCACCCCAATACCATCCGCTACAGCCTGCGTCACATGTGCGGTGTTGATCCGGCTACCGATCCTAATTTCAACGAGGCCGTCAAACAGCATTTCATCCAAGGCGGATGGCTGACAGCAGACCAGATCAATGCGCTCAAAGCCAAACTGAATAAGACCTACGAACTGACCTATAATGTCACCGTGCCGGAAGGTACTCCTGCTTGTTATATCGCAGCACAATGGTCGGGATGGAATCCTGTGGCTATGGAAAAAGTGGACGAGACGCACTATACGCTCACTATGACGGATATCAATGATTCGCACCGTTATAAATACCTCTGCGGACCTTCGTGGGACTACGAAGAGTACGGTGCGGATGGACAACGACTTCCCGATAATCGCCACTATGCAGAGAATGATGTGGTAGCTATGTGGAAAACCGTTCCGCCAATAACCGCCATTGACCAAATCAACGATAATCAATCACCAATGATTAATGCCGTCAAGGTGCTTCGTGACGGTCAACTGCTGATTGAGAAGAACGACAAACTATATAACGTTACCGGCGCAGAGGTAAGATAAGCAGAGCTATCAGGCTATCCCTTTCGAGCCGCATCTCTTTGGAGGTGCGGCTTTTTCGTAAGTATGCCGGAGGAACACTCCCGGACCCGTCGTCCCGAGCATTCCCCCCTCCGGTGTACGAAAACACGTAACGAATTATCACGAAAACACGTAACAAAGCATCCTCAACTTGCCGAACAAAATAGTCTCAACTTTCCGAACAAAACAGTCTCAACTTTCCGAACAAAACAGTCTCAACTTGCCGAATTTCGAAAATAAATTTGCATATATCAATTATTTTTACTACCTTTGCAGCGGATTTTGAAAATCAGCCAAAATGGAAAAGTACAAGCAGCGCGTAGCGGACTTATTGTTGGCACGCAAATTAGCCGGTAAAGGCGCAGTATTAGTGGTCGGTCCTAAATGGTGTGGAAAAACTACAACCGCCAAACAGCAATCCCATAGTCTTTTGGATTTGAGCAAGAAACTGATCCTGAATCAGAGTCTTCAGATGATGGACATCAATCCGGAGAGTCTGCTGGTAGGAGATACTCCTCGTTTAATTGATGAGTGGCAACAGATACCAGCGCTGTGGGATGTGGTGCGGACAGAAGTGGATGAACGTAACGAATTTGGACAGTTTGTGCTAACCGGTAGTGCTGTTCTTCCAAAGGCGGAAGATACGCTGCATAGCGGTACAGGTAGAATCGGTCGTCTCAAAATGCGACCCATGAGTCTGTTCGAATCAGGAGAAAGTACAGGAGATGTTTCGTTAACGGATTTGTTTAACAAAGCCGATATTCCTGTCATTCAACATAATAAGTCATTGGAAGAGATAGCCTTTCTAACTTGTCGAGGAGGTTGGCCGCAAGCTACTTTCCTGCAAGGAGATATTGCGCTTGATCAAGCCGAGGACTATGTTGAATCCCTCCTAAATGTAGATATGCATCGGGTGGATAAGGTACAACGTTCATCGGAGAGAATGCGTTATATCATGCGCTCCTATGCTCGTCACCAAGGAGCCCAATGCCCGATTAGCATGATCCGGGAAGATTTGTTGGGTAGCGATGGGCAATCCATATCTGATGATACGATTACTTCTTATTTGGGGGTGCTTAATAGCCTGTATGTCATTGAAGATATGCCGGCGTGGAATCCGAACTTACGCTCAAAAGCTGCGATTCGGACATCCGCGACACGCTATTACATTGATCCATCTATTGCTACTGCCACGTTGGGAATTGCTCCGAAAGACCTGATTAATGATTTGCGCACCTTTGGCTTTATGTTTGAGACCATGGCGGTAAGAGATATCCGCGTGTATGCTGATGCTTTAAAAGCAAAAGTATATCATTTTAGAGATAGTAATGGCTTGGAATGCGATACGGTTATCCATCGCCGCGATGGTAGTTATGGATTGATCGAAATCAAATTAGGAGGACCGAACAATATAGAGCAAGCAGCTACTAATCTTCAAACTCTGGCGAATACCATTGATACCGAAAAAATGGCGGCTCCAAGTTTTATGATGGTTCTTACTGCTATTGGACCATACGCATATCGCCGTAAGGACGGCGTATATGTTGTGCCTCTTGCTTGCTTGAAACCATAATCGTATATCTTTTGCCATCATCGGCAATCATTTCTTAATCTACGTCGACCTCTCATTGTAGAGGCCGGCGTTTTTTTATGTGCGTAGATCCGAAAAATGTTGTATTTTTGCATTTCGTGGCGATATTGCCCGAATCAACAAAAATACAACATTATGAAGAATTATGAAGACCAAGCGGAGAGACGCTTACGTAAAGTGAATGACATCAAAACAATGTTCTGGAAACGCTCTTCAGAGGAGGAAAAGAAAGACCCAAAAGAGAGAATGACCATTATGGAAATTTATGATGAAGTAGGGTATTGTTTTTACCTCTCAGCAGATGAAATCAGGCATATTATTGCAGGACGGAGATAGAATTGTCGCATTGCGACACAACTATATCCCCGAAAAGCAGTACTTTTGCACCGGATTTCTTAGTTCGCTGAGCGCTCACACGACAGGAACTCCAAAACAAGGCTGGCGCCAGCCATAATTATTAACCAATGTCGGATCAGATCCGACGACAATAAACAAAGAAAAATTATGGCAAAGAAAAACAATTATGCAGCATTGGAACAGCTGCACGCAGCGGCGATGATCGCGAAAGAGAACAAGAATGCGATGGACATGATCCACCCGGAGGCGGAGAAGGACCTGGCGCTCCATGCGCATCGACACCATCTGGACCTACCACCGTGCCCTCATACTGACGGAGCAAAAAGAAAGGGAAATAAAAGAAAGTAGCAAAGAAAATTAAAAAAGAAAAAAGCAGCAGCAGCTTTATGGAAAGTTTTGAATTATTTTGGGATCTATTCGATCCGGATCCGGAGTTTAATAACAGGCGGCGTGCATGCGGCGCATTATGGGAACAAAAAAGCGAGCAGCAGCGGCAAGCTATATTGGAATTTTTAAGAAGCGGCCAGCCGCGCAATACAAGGAACCCGTATTACTTCCTGGCGGACTTTCGTGTCCGGCGAGCACAGAAGATGTCCTATGCCGACTATTATGCCAAGTACGGGACGACGGAAGAAAAGGACGGGTGGAAGATGGTGAAGCCTCAGAAAGCGGGAGATCCGCCGGTATATTATGTGAAGAGCGAGCGGAGTTAGCCGCTCGAGCTGAACCGAGAAAAATTGAACATTGGTTGCAGAGGTGATTTAGAGCACTTGCATCTGACTCTTCACCGATGCGCAGCCGATGGAAAAATGGAACATTTTGAAAAGGAGGAAAGTATGACAGAATACCCTTTATACGATGTGCCGTATCTGGTGCGGGAGGCAAATGACAGTTGGATGTCGCAGAAAAGGCACGAGATTGAAGTAAGGAATCAGGCGATCGTGGATGACTATTTTGTGGCGCGGGACAGAGGGCTTGCTCATCAACGAGCGCTTATGGAGGCGGCGGCGAAGCATGGCATCACCGAAGCCGAGGTAGAACGAAAGCGGATTTGGTTTTATCAAGAGGCCAAAAGACGAGGAAAATACGAATTTTTGCAAAAATTTCCATTTCAGTGATACACATTGTTTACTACCGCACTATCTTTGCACTCGAAATTGAAAACTAACTCGGCGCTTTCACGCCGAGCACCAAACGAAAAAAGTATGAAACGAATTTTGAGAGACGGCCTAGGCGTCCTAGTGTTAAACGAACTATATTAAAAATGCGACAAAAAAATGATTTTTTAGGCTAATGATGATACATATCCATCTATATAGGGGCGATTGTTGGTAACAACGGCGAAAGCTTGTCTAATAAGTTTGTTAGCGA